>Ga0315274_10001199_pt1 | contig 40329 bp, 33 predicted proteins | sample YL17G02_20_MG_FD_203700 | JGI IMG/M metagenome (GOLD analysis project Ga0315274, IMG submission 203700) | Sediment microbial communities from Yellowstone Lake, YNP, Wyoming, USA - YL17G02_20 | ecosystem: Environmental > Aquatic > Freshwater > Lake > Sediment | place: USA: Wyoming | collected...
AGTGGTCCGGCATGACATGAAGAATGAGCGAATGGTGGGGCCCGGTCGGAGCTTCTCGCTCATGCGTACCGGACCATAGACCGGGACCTTGGTTGACCCAGGTCAAGCAGCGGGCGTGGGAGTCACCGTCGCGCACAACTCGGCCGCCAGCCAGCCTTCGTGTCCCTGCGCGTCTCGCACGGGCACCCACCTCCGGCCTTCGGCCTCGATTGGCTCTCCCAGAATCTCGATCAGCGCTCCCTCCTCGAGGGAGCCGATGATATCTCCGGCCGGAGCGCCGCGCAGCACGGCTCCCTTCCCCTCGGTGCGCCATACGATGGCCACGACCGGCAGCGAGGTTGGCGTGGGCGTCGATGACGGCGCAGGAGTGAGGCTGGGCGCCATGGTCGCCGAAGGAGTCGGCGGCGGGGTCGACGAAGGTATCAGGCTCGGCGTCGTACTGGCCGTGGCCGAGGGAGTGAGCGTGGGGACGAACACGAAACCGGACGGCCCCTGGCGCGATAGCAGCCAGAAGGCAAGCAGTATCAGGCCGGCCGCCGCGAGCCCGGCCACAGCCGGCCCCCAGGCGCCGAGCACCGCCCCGAGCGCAGGACGGATGCCGAGCACCAGGTAGGCCATCAGGCCGGCGACAAAGGCAATCGAGGCATAGACCAATACCACCCCGAGTGCGGCCGCGGCCTCTCGCAATTCACCGGTACCCAGACTCCACCCGGCTGTAGCCGTCGGCACGAGAAGCAAGAACGAAAGCGCGGCACTGGGCAGTCGCGCCTCGCTTGGGGCGCGTGCCAAGCGCAAGGCCAGCCAGGCCGAAGCCGCCGCGGCCAACACAACTTCCACCCACCCGGCCACCACGCTCGAGGCAAGCGGCGAAGCAGGCACGACGCGCACCAGGTTGGCCAGCCAGCCGCCCAGCGCGGTCACCGCAAGCACAAGCACCCAGCCGATAAGCAGGCCGGCCAGATTGCGCAACGCATGCCGCACAGAGCCGGCGGCGGCGCCGAGCGAAAGACCGGGCAGCGGCGAGAGCAGAGGTGCGGCCAGCGCCGCCGCAACCTGCAGCGCCGGCGAACGGAGCCCATACGCCAGGACCATCAGCCCTGCGGCAGCCAACATGAAGAGGAAGAAATCGAATGTCGGAATGGCGCGCCCGGCCAGGTCACCGAACAGGCGGGCTTTTTCTTCGTCGTGCAGAGCTTCCCACCCGGCATGGGTACGGCGGCGGGTGGGCGGCTCGTCCTCGGAGGATATTGGCATGAGTGGAACCATGATCGCTTACTCCCTGAGCGTGGCAACCAGACGCATCGGGTGGAGCAGGAGATCGAGGGCGGCCGAGATGCTGGGTGCTACCACGTCTGCCGCCATCAGGCTGGCTGCGGCCAACCCCTCCGGCGACACGACGGCAATACCCAACCCCGCGGCGTGCAACATGCCGGCGTCGTTCGCCCCCTGGCCGATCGATACGACGCGCTGCGCGCCGAGCGCAGTCACGAAGTCCGCCTTTTGTTGTGGTTCACCGCCTGGCCGCAGGCGGACGGCGGTCAGGTTCAGCACTTGATCGATCTCCGCCTGACGCCCGAACGTGTCGGCCGTCAGCAAGTGGATGGTCAGCCGGTCGCGCAATTCCGCGAGTTGGCGGTGCACACCCTCGATGAGCTGGCCGTCCAACGCCAGCGTACCGTTGACGTCGAGCACCAGGTGCTCGAGGCGCAGTGGGCCGCGACCCGGAATGTTGAGTTCGACTGCCATCGTAGTCTCCGCTCGGCGATTATAGCCCAGAGACCGACGACCAGGGGTGTATAATGACCGCATGACGGAGTCAGTGGATCGCCTCGGTCCAACCCAGGCCAAGCGCGTACAGCGCGGGTTGATCCTTGTCGGCGTGCTGGCCGTGCTGATCGTGGCGGGCCTGGCGGTCGGCCTGTACTTTCTTTCGCAGAACGAAGCCGCCACGCGGACCGTGCGCGACCTCTTCATTATTGTTTTGGCGCTTGAATTCATGGTGCTGGGCATCGCGCTGGTGGTGCTACTGGTGCAGCTTTCGCGGTTGATCCTCTTGCTGCAAATGGAAATCCGCCCGATGCTCGAAAGCGCAAGCGAGGCGCTCAACACGGTGCGTGGTACCACTGATTTTCTGAGTGAGAACCTTATCCAGCCGGTGATACAGCTCAACAGCTCGCTGGCCGGCATGCGCAAGCTGTTGGAGATGTTCAGACTTTTTCGCCGCTAGTCCCGGTCGGCCGGGGGGCCGTCCATCGTACGCACTTCGCCACGTGAGTGAAAGGAGTCGAGCATGTCGGAACGCGATAGCGATCTGGGGGCCTTCCTGGCAGGCGTATTGGTTGGGGGCCTGGTCGGCGCCACTGCGGCGCTGCTCCTGGCACCGCAGAGCGGGGAGGAAACACGCACGATGATTCGCGAGCGCGGCATCGAACTCAAGTCGCGCCTCGAACAGGCGGCTGCCGACGCGAAAGATCGCGCCGAAGACGTGATTGAAGAAGGCAAGCAGCGTGTCGATAGCGCGGTCGATGCGGCCCGCCGCGCGACGCGCCGCCGCCGCCCGGATGCCGAAAGCGGGACAGTGGTGGAATAGGTCCCGCCTGCAAAGCGAACGAGCCAACATTAGAGAATGACGGCGGGCACCCAAACGACCGGGTGCCCGCGTTAAATTGTTTGCATTATGGCGTTGCCATGCAGGGGAGCTGCCAGACCCTAGCCTGTGGACCGAGGCGACGGCGGTTGGGTTTGGCGGCTCACACATGTGATCCGCTTCGCCGCGAGCTCGCCCCAACTGTCAACACTCGAAGGGGCCGCGTGCCATCCGCCCACGGTCACGGTCTCAGCGCAGACGGAAGTCCGCACATTGCACTCGCTACCGAGGCGGCTCACGGAGGGCGCGTCAGCGGCAGAGGATGACTCCCAAACGCATTGTCCTCATCACGTACGGTTCGCGGGGCGACGTTGAGCCGTTCGTAGCCTTGGGGGCAGGGCTCACCCGCGCCGGGTACGCCGTGCGCCTCGCCGCGCCTCAGGTCTTCGCCGGATTGGCCCAGGCTCACGGGCTCGAATTGGATGCGCTGCCCGGCGACCCGGAGCAACTTGCCCTCAGCCTGACCGATCGGGCGGGCACCAGCTTCCCGCGCCAGGTCGCGCGCATGGTGGAGCACGTCTTTCCGCTCGCCGAGGCGGTCTTCACTGCGCTCGAGGCCGCGACAGCCGAGGCGAGCCTGGTTGTCCACTCGTTTCTCATGGTCGATGCCGGGCACACTCTGGCGCGCCGCCGCGGGATTCCGGATCTTTCCGCCCAGTTCTTCCCCATGTTCGCGGCCACCTCCGCCTTCCCCGGTGTCGGTCATCCGGACCTTCCGCTTGGTCGGTTGTACCGCCGCGCAACGCACGGCCTGAACAACAACGTCTTTCGGTTCGGCGCACGGCTGCTGTACTCGCGCCTGCGCGCGGCCAACCCCCATTTGCCGGCATTTGAAGCATGGCCTTTCTCCGGGCCGGTTGCGGGGCGCAGCCCACTGCTCTTCGCCTTCAGCCCGCTCGTTCTTCCGCGCCCGTCCGATTGGCCGGCCCATGTCCACCTCACCGGCTATTGGCCGCTCTCCGCTCCAGCCGGATGGGCGCCGCCCTCGGCCTTGGCGCGATTCCTGGATGCCTCTCCCGCGCCGGTCTACATTGGTTTCGGTAGTATGCGCAGCCGGAAGATACCTGCCTTCGTACAAGCCGCGGTAGAGGCATTGAGCTCGGCTGGTTTGCGCGGCGTGATTGACGCCTCACCCGCTTCTCTGGCCGGGATCCCATTGCCCGACAGCATCCACGCCGTTCAGGGCGTGCCGCACGCCTGGCTATTCCCCCGCATGCGGCTCATTCTGCACCACGGCGGGGCCGGCACAAGCGGGGCCGCACTGCGAGCGGGCGTCCCTTCGGCGGTGCTCCCCTTCTGGGCCGACCAGTTTTTGTGGGCCAAGCGAACGCACACCCTGGGCGTGGGCCCCGCCCCTCTGCCCGCTTCACGCATTACCGCACGCCGGCTGCGAGCGATGCTCGACGACGCCGATAGCGACCCTGCAATTCGCACTCGAGCCTCGGAATTGGGCAACCGCCTGCGGCGCGAAGACGGAGTGGCGGCCGCCATCGAAATCATCCGCGCAATTCTCCGCTGAACGTTTGAAATGCTGCGCCTGCACTTGGGGGGTTAGCGGCCCAAGGGCCTCGGCAACTAAGGCGAGCCCCGCAAATCCATCCCGTCCTGCTGCCACAAAACGAACCGCTCGCCTGCGGGTCTACGGTATAATCTTCACGAGCGACAGCCAGGTGCGCGTAGGCCTGGCTGCGCGCTAAGGATGCGAAGCGTGGGCGGCGATTCGATCCATTTTGGCACCGACGGCTGGCGCGGCAGAATCGCCGAAGACTTCACCTTCGCCAACGTACGCCGCTGCACCCAGGGCTTCGCGGAATTCCTTCTGCAGCACGGTCCTGCCGGTCGGTCGGTGGTGGTCGGCTACGATCGGCGCTTTGCCTCCGAGTACTTTGCCGCCGCAGCGGCCGAAGTCCTGGCGGGCAACGGTCTGCGGGTCCAACTGACCGACCGCGAGACGCCCACCCCGGTCATCGCCTATGCGGTCAAGCAGTTGTCGGCCGCAGGCGCCATCAACATCACCGCCTCGCACAACCCGGCCAGCGACAATGGATTCAAGGTACGCGACGAGCACGCGGGCGCGGTCGCGCCGGAGGGTCTCAAGCTTATCGAGGCCGCCATCCCCGCAGACGAAAGCGGCGTGCGTCGCATGCCGCTCGAGCGCGCCGTGCGCGAGGGGATGGTAGAACGCTTTGACGCGCGCCCGGCTTACATGGAGCAGGTGCGGCGCATGGTGGATCTGGAACCCATCCGCCGTGCGGGGCTCAAGGTGGTCTTCGACCCGATGTGGGGCAACGGCGCCGGCTGGATTCCGGAACTGCTAGCCGGCGGCAAGACGGAGGTGATCGAGATCCATTCGGCGCGCAACCCGCTGTTCCCCGAGATGCTGCGCCCCGAGCCGATCCGTCCCAACGTTGACGTGGGTCTGCAGACGGTCGTGCGCGAACGCGCCGATGCATTGTTGATCACCGACGGCGACGCCGACCGGGTGGGCTTCGGCGACGAGCACGGTACCTTCATCAACCAGCTACAGGTTTACGGGCTGCTGGCGCTTTACTTGCTCGAGGTGCGCGGCCAACGCGGCCCGATCGTCAAGACACTTTCCACCACTTCGATGCTCGAAAGGCTGGGCGAACGCTATCACGTGCCCGTCTTTCAAACCGGGGTGGGGTTTAAGTACGTTGCGCCCAAAATGATCGAGACCGATGCCATGATCGGCGGCGAGGAATCGGGGGGCTTCGCCTTCCGTGGACATGTCCCGGAACGGGACGGAATTTTAGCCGGGTTGTTCCTGCTGGACATGATGGTTCGGCTGCAGCGCCGGCCGTCGGAGCTGCTGGCCTTTCTTTTCGAGCAGGTGGGCGCCGAGTACTTCTACGACCGCGTGGACCGCCCGATGCCACTCGCCGATCGCGATGCGGCGCGCGCGCGCGTGGCGCAGGCCACGCCCGACATCCTGGGCGGCCTGCGCGTGACCGGCCGCAACACGAGCGACGGGTTTAAGTTCTCACTCGACGACGGCGGCTGGCTGTTGGTGCGCTTCTCGGGGACCGAGCCGATCGTGCGTGTGTATTGCGAAACGTGCCACAAGGACCGCGTGGCGGCGCTGCTCGAGGACGGGTTGCGGCTTGTCGGCCTCCCCGCCTGACGCGCGGCGAGAGTGGCGTGCCGCGGCCCCGCCTGAGCGAGGCTATGCGGGGCTGACCGACACCCACTGCCACCTGGAGACTGCCGCATTCGATGGCGATCGGCTGGCGGTCATCGAGCGGGCCCGCGCCGCGGGCGTCATGCGCATGCTCGTGCCGGGGATCGATCTCGAGTCGAGCGCACGCGCTGTGAGGCTTGCAGCCGAGGTCGAAGAGGTGAGGGCCGCGGTGGGTGTGCACCCGCATGCGGCCGAGACGTGGAATTTGCACGCCGAGCGCACGCTGCGCGAGCTGGCCGGTCAGGCGGGAGTGGCGGCTATCGGCGAGATCGGCCTCGATTACTACCGCATGCACTCACCGCGCCAGGCCCAGCGCGCCGCCTTTAGGGCCCAGCTCGAATTGGCCGGCGAGCTGCGGCTGCCGGTGATCGTGCACATACGCGAGGCGCTTGAGGACACGCTGGAGGCGCTCAGCGATTGGGGCGCGGCCGCGCCCGGCGAACCGCGGCGAGGTGTCCTGCACGCTTTTGGGGGTGAGGCTGCGGCCGCAGCCTGGGCCACGGCGCGCGGATGGTGCCTCGGCATCGGCGGGGGCATTACGTACGCCACCTCCGGCCCATTGCGCGAGATGGTGCGGGACGAGGCGCTTATGGGCCGCGTGATGATCGAGACCGACGCGCCCTATTTGCCGCCCGAGGGCCGGCGCGGTCGGCGCAATGAGCCGGCGCTGGTCGCCTTAGTGGCCGAACGCCTGGCGGCCGCGAGTGGAATGGATATCGAACGGGTGATCGCGCTCACTCGCCGCACCGCGCAGTCCTTGTTGAGGTGGGAACCGGCGTGAGCCAGCCCTTGTTCTTCGAGATCGTCCGCGGCGAGCTGCAGGCAACCGAGACGCGCATGCGCGCGGTGCGCCACCCGGCCGATGCCAACTTGCAGTCCGCGCTCGACCATCTGCTGAGCGCGGGCGGGAAGCGCATCCGCCCTACCGTTGCGTTGCTCGCGGGTCATCTGGTCGAAGCTCCGCCCGAGCCGCTGGTCAATTTCGCCGCGGCCGTCGAGATGCTACACACCGCAACCTTAGTGCATGACGACCTGATTGACGGCGCGCTCCTACGGCGCGGCATCCCCACCCTCAATTCGCAATGGACGCCCGGCGCGACGGTGCTTACCGGGGATTTCATCTTCGCCTGGGCGGCGCATCTGGGGGCGCAGACCGACTCGGTGCGAGTGATGGTCTCCTTTGCCCGCACGCTGATGACCATCATCAACGGTGAGCTGGCGCAGATGTTCGGGCGCACGCAGCGCGCCAGCCGCGAAGAGTACGACCGGCGCATCTACGCCAAGACTGCAGCCCTCTTCGAATTGGCCGGGGCGGGCGCGGCGCTTATCGCAGTGCACGAGTCGCCCCTGGCGCCTCGCCTGGGCGATTTCGGACGCCAGGTGGGCATGGCCTTCCAAATCGTGGACGACATCCTCGATTTCACCGCTGACAGCACGCGCCTGGGCAAACCGGTGGGCAACGACTTGCGCCAGGGGTTGATCACCCTGCCCGTCCTGTGCTATGGTGACCAGCATCCCGAGGACCAGGATGTGCAGGCGGTGCTCGATCCGGAGCACCGGCATCAGGCGGATGTCGACCGGCTGGTGGGAGCGATCGCGCGCTCGGAAGCCATTCCGGTCGCGATGTCGGAAGCGCGCCGCTTCGCATCGGCTGCGCGGGATGCTTTGCTCGGCGTGACGACCAGCCCCTACCGCGACGGTTTGCTGGAGCTGGCCGACTTTGTTGTGGCGCGGGATATCTGAGAGTTCAGCCGTGGTTCGACCCCCCCCACAAGTCCCGTCCCCGGGCGATGGGATGAGAAACGGAGGATTGAATGCAAGTCAAGATCACCGAATACAAGCGGGTCGCCGTCATCCAGCCGGTCGGCCGAGTGGATTCCGACACCTCGGCGGAGTTCGAAACCGAACTGCGGCGGCTGGTGGACTCCGGGCGCAATAACCTGGTGCTCGATCTCTCCAAAATCGATTTCCTCTCCTCGGCGGGCCTGCGGGTCATCGTCTCGACAATGAAGAGCGTCCGCAAGAACGGGGGCAACGTATGCGTGGCCGAGGCCAATGCGCGTGCTGCCGAGGTGCTGAAGCTGACCGGGCTCGACTCGATCATCGACATGCATCCCTCACGCGAGGCGGCAATCGCCAGCTTCTAAGCGGCGATCCGCCTCCCCCAGCCGCACGGCATGCCCGCTACCACGCTACGCCTGCGCGTCCCTGCGCGCCTCACCCAGCTTGCTCGCGTGCGCCAGTTTGTGCGCGGCTGCGCACTCCGCGAAGGTCTCCCTGAACGGGAGACCTTCGCGTGCGAACTGGCCGCCGATGAGGTATTCGTCAATATCGTGGTGCATGCCTACGGCGGCGAATCGGATGCGCCGGTGTTCGTCCGCTGCCGCGGCCAGGTGAACGGCCTGGTCATTTCCTTTGTCGACGAAGGCATTGCCTGGGACGCGAGCCCGCCCAGCGCGCCGCCCTGGGAATCGACGCAGGCCGAAGTCATGGTGGGCGGGCTGGGACGGCTGATTATTCACCGCGCCATGGACCGGGTGCGCTTCACGCGCCGCGGCAGCCGCAACGTCCTCACGCTGTGCAAGTTCCGTCCGGGTTTCTCCCCGGCGGAGTAACGCCCTGATGAACAATATCCTGCTGGCCGTACTGATTCTCTTCCTGGGTGCAGGCTTCACCATCATGGGCCTGCGTATCCGCTCGCGCCGCAGCCTCGAGGCGCGCGTGCACGAGCTGGCCCAGTTGGCCGAGGCCGGGCGGGTGGTCTTGACCACGCCGCTCGACATGCAGCGCCTGGCCGAGAAAGTTTACGAAGAAGCCGGCCGCATCGTTGATACGCGCCTGTTCCAGTTGGGCCTTTTCGAGGGCAACGATTACGCGGTCATCTTCTGGACGCGCGACGGCGAGCGCCTGCCGCCCTCGCGCTTCACGCTCTCGCCCGGTCAGGAGGGTATCGTGGGCTGGCTGCGCCGCACCCGTCAGTCGCTGCTGGTGGGCGACTTTGCCAAGGACATGGACCGCCTGCCGGCGCGCCCGCGTTATGTGGACGATGACCCGCCGCGCTCGGCCATCTTCGTGCCGCTGATGACGCACGACGATGTCATCGGGGCCATCTCGATTCAGAGCCGTACACCCAACGCCTTCACCGAGAGCCACTTGCGCATCGTCGGCATCCTCGCCAACTACGTGGCGGCGGCCATGGCCAACGCGCGCATGCTCGAGGAGGCCTTGCGGCGCGCGCGCGATCAGGCGTTGCTAGGCGATGTCTCACGTCAGATCCGCGGGTTGCAGGCGCTGCCGGACCTTTACCGCCAGGTCGTGCATCAGGTTGCCGCAACGTTCGAGTTCGAGGTTGTGCGCATTTACGAGTGGCGCTCCGCCCTGGGCTGGCATCGCGGCGCAATTGAGAGCAGCGCCGACCTGGCCGACGAGCGCGAGACCGCCTGGCGAACCGACTATCTTGTCCTGCAGGCCGAGACGACGCATGGCGGCGAGACGCCGCGCGAGCTGGCGATCGGCGCGGGCCTCTCGGGCCTGGCGGCTGCGCGACGCCAGTCGGTGCTCATCCAGCAGGAAGCCGATCGCGGCGGATGGCTGGCCGCCGGCGCGGTCGCTGCCCTCGCCGTGCCGATGATCATCGAGGACCGGGTGGTGGGAACGCTGGAGATGCACACCGCCCACGCACAGATGCTCGACCCGGATTTTCGGGCCGCGGCGGAGCTGTTGGCCGGTCATCTGGCTATCGCCGTCCTCGAGAATCAGACCCACCAGATCGAACAGCGGCGCGCCGAACAGCTTGAGGCGATTGCCGAGGTCACGCGCGCCGTGTCGTCGATCCTCGATCCGGAAAAGCTGCTGGAAGAAATCGCCCGCCTCGCCTCGACCCGGCTGGGCCTGGAGCGGGTGCAGATCTTTCTGCGCCAAGGATGCCAGATCTCGCTGCGCGCCGGCGGTGCGCCGGAGCATGTCCGCCACTATGCCCTCGACGGGCCCGGCCTGATTGCCTTCGTGGCTCGCACAGGCGAACCGGTGCTCATCCCAGATGTGCGCGACGATCCGCGCTACATCCCCGCGGTCGGCTGGGATGATACGCGCACCGAGATGGCCGTGCCGCTGGTGTTCGGAGAGCACATTCTTGGGGTATTCGATTTTCAATCGCTGCGACGCGGCGCCTACTCGCCCGACGACCTGCAACTCGCGCAAGCCCTCGCCGCGATGGTGGCCATCGCCTTGCGCAATGCGCAGCTCTTCACGCGCGAACGGGAAGCGGCCTGGCTTTCGGGCTCGCTCTTGCGCGTGGCCGAGACGGCGGCGGCACCCACCCCGCCCGACGAAACGCTCACCGCCCTGATGCAGTTCATCCCGACCATGGTCGATCGGCCGTGGGCACTGTTGTGGCGGGCCACCGAAGAGCCAGGCTGGTTCTACCCCGACAGCGCGGTCGGCCTGAGCCTGGCGCAGGCGCGAGCCTTCCAACGCACCCGCCCAAACCTATCCGCCTTCAATGCGCCCGCGCCCAGCTGGTCGACGGCCGAGCAATTGCCCGGCGAATGGATCGGCCGCCCGGCGCCGGCGCTCGATTTCGTCCAGGGCCAGGATCCGGTGCATGTCTACACACTCAAGTACGCAGGCCGGCTGCTCGGCCTGCTCTCGCTGCCTCAGCCCGGCGAAGAGGGGTTGGAACCCGCCGTTTCGCATCGGACACACGAAGACGACCTGTTGCTGGGCATCGTCCACCAGCTGACGGCAGCGCTCGAGTCGAAGCGTATTGCCGCGGAACTCGAACAGGGCCGGCGCCTTGAGCGTGAGCTCGAATTGGCGCGGGAGATTCAGACGTCCTTCCTGCCGCGCAGTTTGCCGCAGCCCGAGGGGTGGCAGCTCAGCGCATTCTGGAAGTCGGCTCACGAAGTGGGTGGCGATTTCTACGACCTCTTCCTCTTGCCGGCGCCGGCGCTTTCGGATCCGCGCGAGGCGTTGTCCGGCCCGCGCTGGGGCGTGGTCATCGCCGACGTGGCCGATAAGGGTGTGCCGGCAGCGCTCTACATGGCCCTTTGCCGCACGCTCATGCGCGCCGTGGCTATCAGCCGCATCGACCCAGCCGAGACGCTGACCCGCGTGAACGCGCTGCTCTTCTCGGATTCGCAGGCCGAACTGTTCGTCACGCTGGTCTACGCCGTATGGGAGCCGGCCTCCGGACGGCTGCAGTACTGCAATGCCGGGCACAACCCGCCCCTGTTCCTGCCGGATGTCGGCGAGCCGCGCTGGTTGACGGATCACGGCGTGGCCCTGGGCGTCGTCGAAGATGCCACCTACGCCACCAGGCAGCTGCTGGTCGAGCCGGGAGGCACGTTGGTTTTGTACACCGACGGGGTAATCGATGCTTACAGTCCCGCGCGCGAGGAGTTTGGGGTGCCCCGCTTCACGCGCACGGTGACCGATGCGGCGCCGGCCGGTGCCGAGGCCGTCACCCGCGCGGTGGAGGCGGCCCTCGAAGAGCATGGGGGCGGGCGCGAGCCGTTCGACGATGTAACCCTGCTCGTCCTGCACCACGACGGGCCGCAGGCAGACGGCGGCTGACCAGGCCGCGCAGCGCACATCCTCGGCAAGCCCGCGATTCCCATCCGCCGGCCACAGATCCGATAAGCTCAGTAGAGCTTGGGCAACTCACGCGCTGCCTCGGCACCGGTGCGACCGGCCAGGGTGGTGAGATCGCCCAGCCGTTCCGCCAGGACCGAGGTCAAATCGCCTTCGGCGAATCGCCAGGCCCAATTCCCCTCTGCACGCCCCGGGAAGTTCATGCGCGCTTCGCTGCCCAAGGCCAGGACATCTTGCAGCGGAGCCAGAGCCATGCAGGCCACAGAGGTCCACGCCAGCCGCATGAGGTCCCAGGAAATATCACTCCCGTCGCGGCCCAGATAGCGCCGAGCGAAATCGCGCACCCGCTCATCGGCACCGTCGTACCATCCGCGCGTGGTGTCGTTGTCGTGCGTGCCGGTGTAAACGACGGTTGCGGCTTCGTAGTTGTGTGGCAGAAACGCATTACGGCCGTCGCCGTCGAAGGCAAACTGCAGTACGCGCATGCCCGGCAGGCCGAAGCGTGTGCGCAGCCCGACAACATCTGCCGTCAAGACCCCGAGGTCTTCCGCAATCAACGGCAGGCGAGGCGTGTGTTGGGCGAGGGCCGTCAGCAGCGCCGCGCCGGGCGCCCGCACCCAGCGGCCCTTCTCGGCAGTGGGGCTGCTGGCGGGAACTTCCCAATACGCGGCCAGCCCGCGAAAGTGGTCAATGCGCACCCAATCGCTGAGGCCCAATGCGCTCTGCACCCGGCGCTGCCACCACGCAAACCCATCGGCGCGGTGCCGTGCCCAGCGAAAGAGAGGGTTGCCCCAGCGCTGCCCGGTCGGGCTGAAGTAGTCCGGCGGAACTCCTGCGACATGAGTGGGCACTCCACGCGAATCCAGCCGGAAGAGTTCGGGGTTGGCCCACACCTCGGCGCTGTCGTAAGCCAGGTACAGCGGCACATCGCCGATGATTTGTATCCCCTGTTCGCGCGCCCTCGCCCGCAGCATCTCCCATTGGGTACGGAAGAGCATTTGTTCGAAGACGACCCTGTCGATCTCATGCGCCAGGCGCTGGCGCGCGCCGGCCAGCGCCTGCGGTGCGCGCAGTGCCAGATCGCGCGGCCACTCACTCCACGGCTGGCCGGCGTGGTTGGCCTTGAGCGCGGTGAACAGGGCAAAGTCGTCCAGCCAATAGCGCTCGGCCTCGTGGAAGGCCTCCATGTGCGCCCGCCACGGTGAACGGCCGAGGCTCGGGGATCGTTCAAACGCGCGCGCCAGCACGCGCCGCTTATAGTCGATGACCTGTGCGAATTCGATGTGCCGCGAAGAGGCTGCGGGCATCGGATCGAGATCGGCGCGCGTCAGCAGGCCGGCCTCGACCAAGCGTTCGGGGCTGATGAGCAGAGGATTCCCGGCGAAGGCCGAAAGCGACTGGTACGGCGAATCGCCAAACCCGGTGGGGCCGAGAGGCAGGATTTGCCAGAGAGTCTGGTGGGCCTGGGTCAGCCAGCCTATCCACGCCTCCGCCGCCGGACCCAGATCGCCAATGCCGAACGGCCCGGGTAGCGAGCTGAGATGCAGCAGTACACCCGCGCGGCGAATCAGATCGATCACCGCGTTAGGTCTCTGCAAGCCAGACTTCCTGTTGGCGATCGACTCTCGCCGGCACACGGTCTGCCGGCACCTCGGTGCCAATGACTGCGCCGGCACCGATCACCGCGCCCAAAGGAATGGCGCTGCCCTTGCCGACGGTGACGATGTTTCCGGCCGGGTCGTCCAGCCGCTCGCCCACCCGTGAGCGCACCCCGATTTGAGCTCGCTTGTCGATCACCGCCCGCTCGACGATGGCTCCCTGACCGACCTGAGTATCGGTCATGATCACCGAATCGCGCACGACCGCTCCTTCGCCCACGCGCACGCCGGGCGAGAGCACCGAGCGTTCGATCACCGCGTCTTTGCCAATGACTGTCCCATCCGCCAGCAGGCTATCCACGATATGCGCGCTGTCGCGCACCAGCACCGGCGGGCGTTCTTCCGAACGGGTGTGAATGACCCACGAACGGTTGCGCATGTCGATCGAGGGTGGCGCGGCCAAGAGGTCCATGTGCGCCTTCCAATAGGAATAAATGGTGCCCACGTCCACCCAATAGCCGGTGTACGGGAAGGCGAACAAACGCGCCCCGTCGGCCACCATGCGGGGCAGGATGTCTCTTCCGAAATCGTGCTGCGATTCTTCGCGCAGGCTATCGGCACGTAACACCCGGTCGAGGACATCCACATTGAACAGATACACGCCCATGTTGGCCAGCGTGCCTTTAGGCCGCGCGGGCTTTTCTTCGAACGTCACCACGCGGAAGTGGTCGTCGGTAGCCAGAATGCCGAAGCGTGAAGCCTCCTCCGGCGCCACGCGAATCGTCGCCAGGGTGACATCCGCCTCGTGGTCCATGTGGAAGGCAATCAGCGGGTCGTAATCCATGGCGTAGATGTGGTCGCCGGAAAGCACGAGCACCAGGTCGGGACGCGTGCTCTCGACGAACGACAGGTTCTGCCATACCGCGTCTGCCGTGCCGCGGTACCACTCGGTGGAGCGGCGCCCGGTATAAGGCGGGTAGAGTTTGATCCCGCCGGTGAAACTGCGATCGAGATCCCATGGGCCCCCGTCGCCGATGTGCTCGATCAGCGAGTGCGGACGGTATTGGGCCAGGATCATGACGTCGAAGATGTGTGAGTTGACGCAATTGGAGAGGGCAAAGTCGATGATGCGGTACTTGCCGCCGAAGGGCACAGCCGGTTTCGTGCGCTTGACCGTGAGTACGCCAAGCCGCGAGCCTTCACCACCCGCCAGGACGACCGCACGCACCCTCATCGCGCCTCCTGTGTCATCCGAGACGTGCGCGCGCGGGCGCGCACGGCATGCCCGTAGACCTGCAGGTAGTGACGGGCCGGATTTTCCCAGCCCAATTCCATTTTCATCGCCCGCAGCTGAAGCACCCGCCAACGTCGCGGTTGGACAAACAAGCTCATCGCGCGCTCCAAGGCCTGCGCCAAAGCTTCGGGCGTGGCCGCATCGAACACAAATCCCGTGCCCCCTGGCCATTCGGCGTCGCGCACCGTGTCCTTCAACCCGCCGGTCGAGCGAACGAGCGGCAGGCAGCCGTAGCGCATGGCGATCATCTGACTCAGCCCGCACGGTTCGTACCGCGAAGGCATTACCAAGAGATGCGCGCCTCCGTAGATGCGAGCGGCCAGCTCCGGGTCGTAGCCGATGCGCACCCCCACCTGGCCAGGATGCCGTTCGCCCAACTCAACGTAGGCCCGTTGCAATTCGGCATCGCCCGCTGCCAGAACGACCAGCTGCCCGCCCGCGGCCAGCCACCCTTCAAGTGCCGGCAACGCGTAGTCCAACCCCTTCTGACGGTCGAGGCGCGAGACGATGCCCGCCAAGGGACGCTCGCCTTGGCTATCCAGCCCGAAGGTCACACGTAGTGCAGCCGTGTTTCTCGCGCGCCGATCAATCCGGCTTGCATCGAATCGTGCCGCCAGCCTCCAATCGCGGGCCGGGTCCCAGAGGCGCACGTCGAGGCCATTAAGGATTCCATCCAGGCCTTCAGCCCGCGACTGGAGCAAGCCGTGGAGGCCGCTGCCATATTCGGGCGTGAGGATTTCACGGGCGTACGATGGGCTGACAGCCACGATCCTTTCGGCCGACGCGATGCCCAAGGCGAGCAACGCATCGCGAGCCCACTCCGGCACAGGTGCATACGGCGTACCGGCGCCGATGGCCGGCCCGTTGGGTTCGCCCGGCGGCGGCAGACCATACTCTCGCAGCGCCGCCCCGGCATTCTGCCCAAGGTACGGAAGGTTATGGATGGTCAGAACCCCGGCGCAGGCCAAAAGGGGGCTCCCCGCGAAGGCATTCAATCGCATCCAATACAGCGCGGCCGCCGGGTGCCAATCGTGGGCGTGGACAACTTGAGGCACCCAGCCGGAGTGCATGGCGTAGCGGAGAGCTGCAATCGAGGCAAAGACAAGCTTGCCGGCGTCCTCTTCCGGGCGCGTGTGGTAGATACGATCGGCCTCGCGCAGTGGCGGACCGTCGATGAGCCACAGCGGGACTCGGCCCAGGCGGCTGGTGTAAATGCTCGCAGTTTGCGCCCCGCTTGTCCCGGGAATGCCCAGCGCGGCGGACGGGCGCTCACCCTTGATGAGCGGGCGCAGTGTTGGATGGAGGGGCAGGGCCAGACGAACATCCAGGCCCATCTTACGCAGCGCAGCCGGCAGGCTGCCACCCACATCGGCCAACCCGCCGACTTTGACCAGGGGCTCAGCCTCGTTGATGAGAAACAAGACGCGCAGGCGCGCCGCCGCGCTCGCGCCGGGGCTTCGGCGCGGCGTGGGCGTCCTCGAGGCTCGCAGGCTGCCTGGCCGGCTCACGCCGCGAACCATTTGTAGTCGATGTCCTCGAAGATCTTGTCTTTCTGCCACAGTTCCTCGGCCAGCGCCGCATCCGGCACCCGGCTCTCGAGTGATGCGGCCAATCCATTGAAGCGATCGAGGTGACTGCGGAATCGCTGGATGGCATACTCGCCCGCCTGGCCCGTGGTCACCAAGAAGGGCCAATCGGAGGATTGCAGCAGGAGCAACTCGCGCGCTGCCTGGTTGAGCAGCGTCCGCTCGAGCGCGCCCGGATGTGCAAAGCGTGCAGCGAGGCCAGCCATACGGTCCTCAGCCTGATGGATCGGCGCCCACATCCAATGCGTATCGGGGTTGTCCCAGACAAAATGCTGTCCGCCCGCGCCCCACGAACTCTCGGGCAGGTGGAGCGCCTCCAGCGGCGGGTGGGTCTCCAGGAAGTCGCTGGCCGTAGTGAGGTCCACTCGCGGGTTGCGCGCCACGCGGGCGATCACCTCGCGCAGCCAATCCACGCCTTCAAACCACCAATGACCGAAGAGTTCGGTGTCGTAGTTGGAGGCCAGCAGCCCATAGAGGCCGCTGGAGCCCGCGTAGGCCGCTAACTCGCGCTCGATCAGCGCCGCAAAGTGATCGGCATGGGAGCGCACGCGTTCCTGCGCAAGGTCCGGATCGTACAAATCCTTGGACCCAAGATCTACACGCGGGCCGGTCACGCGCCAGTACTGCAACCCCGACGTGCCATCCTTCTTGTGGAATTCGCGATAGGCCGCTTCGCCCGGGTAGCCCCATTCGGCACTCCAAACCTGCAGCCCGGTTTGTTTGTTGCGCGCAATGACCGCCACGGTGGAAGAACCCACGTAGTACGGCTGGAACGTGGTCGCCGGCTGGGACGGATCGCCCGCAGGCATCGGTACGGTGTAGCGGCGGGTCACCTGCCCATACGGGCCGATGGCCTGCCCGGCCGCGGGCCCGGAAAGCTCGCCCCCCTCCACGGTGTGCGTGTCGCTGAAGAAAGCGCGCAGCCCGCTGCGCATGAGGAACTCTTCCAAGCCGGGGCGTGACAAACTGCTTTCGGCGGTGTAGCCCGGTCGGTAAGCGCATTCGGGCAGCCAGATGGCGCGCGGGTCGCGCCCAAACAGTCGCCGGTAGGAGGCCACCGCCGTCTTCACTTGCAGCGAGATGGATTCATCGCGGCCAAGCAGCGGCAAGTAGCCATGTGTTGCGCCGCAGGTGATGATTTCGATCAGGCCCTCGTCCTGCAGGCGGCGGAAAGCTGCGATCACGTCGCCCGAAAAACGCTCCTCGTAACTCTTGCGGATGTGTCCATACCACTCGCGGTAGAAACGCGCGAGGCGCTGCAGATGCGCCTCGCCGGACGCCTCATGGCGACGTTCGTCTGCCTGCGCGACGTCTATCTTTTCGCGCAGGTACTCTGCGAAGTTGGCGCGAATATCTCGGTCGTTGAGTTGTTCAGCAAGGACAGGAGACAGGCTGATCGTCAGATGAAACCGCAGCCCTTGTTCGCGCAGATCGTACAGCGCGTTCAGCAGTGGAATGTAGGTTTCGGCGGCCGCTTCGTGAATCCACTCCTCCCCGTGGGGCCAGCGCCCTGCCAGGCGGCAATAGGGGAAGTGGGAATGCAGAACGAAGGTGAACGCGCCCAGCGCCGGCATGCAGCACCCTCACGAGGCGGGATGGCGGTCCGTGCGATTGACACGCTGAGTATACTACGCGGTCCGCGCCACTCTTCTCGCCGCATACGACACGCTGGAGCGCGATCGCGATCAGCAGTTGCGCCAGGATGAAGGCGTTGTCGCGGATGCCTTGCTGGCGGAATGAGGCGAAGAATCCGGCCCCGCTCGTCAGCCCGACAGTGTAGACAAACAACACCAGCCCGAGCGAGGGCAAGATCGTGGGCAGCTTAAGGTCCGGGTGCCGCGCAAGGGCGGCAAGGCCGGTCAATAGAACTGCAGCGACTCCCGGGCTTGCGCCGCGCAGGCGAATGCGCCCGAGAGGCTAGCCGACAGCCGCCACGACAAACAAGAGGACCAACGGGTTATCGATCAGGAAGGTAAGGATCATGGATCCGACTGAGAGGCGGCGGTTCCACCTCCATCGGTCCACTTGTCCGAAAGCTGAGTGTCCGCCAGTTTGCGCCCGTCCACCCACCGCGCGTGGCAAGCTGGTCCGCATGTGCAAGTAACGGGAGGGATGTCACGCTTTCGCCCAGGATGAACTGCCGAGCCGCGCCAACCTGCAGCAACGAAACGCCGCGGCACATACCGCGGCCTCGAGCCGATCTCATTTACTCGTCACCACATCATGCTGCGAGAGCAGGAGTCCCTTGCGCATCATCCATTCCGGCAGACGCCCGTCGGCGCGTTGATTGAGTTCACGAATTGCGGACCCGGCCGGGAGCACAACGCCGAACACCTGGCGAGGCAACACCGTCGCCCCATGCTCGATGATCTGCACCTCACGCCATCCCTCGAAGAGCCTCATCACCTGCCTTCGAGTGTAGGCCCGCAGCGGGCCATTGCGTGACGAATCCCGCAGCAGGTGTTCATAGAGCCAGGACTGCATGCCTTCAAGGTTGGCCAGGTTGGGGAAGCAGGAGGCCAGAATGATCCGGCCGCCGGGACGGAGCACTCGGTAAAGCTCGCCAAGAACACGCCGGGTTTCGTCGCGCGGCAAGTGCAGCAGCACGGCCGCGCTGATCGCGCAATCAAATGAATCTTCACGCAACGGCAGGTGTCCCAACCCGCCGCAGTACAACACGAGTCGATCCTCTACCTGGTGATCGCGCGCCAGCCGCAGGTATTCGCGCAGCATGACATCGGAGATATCAACCCCGGCCAGCGCCAAGTGGCCGCACTTCTCCAGGAGCGGGAGGCTCACCTGGCCGTAGCCGCAGCCCGCATCGAGCGCCAACTCATGCCGCGGATTGATGTACTCAGTGATCCAGGTGGGGGACTTGACGAATGGATCCGCGGAGGGCGAGGCGGCCGCCGCGGAAATGGGGTTGGCTCGGGCCAGGCCCGACCACATGTTCGAGGCCTGAGAGGCATCGCCGGCCTGCGAGGCGAGGATACCGTCCTCGACCTCACGCACACCCTCGAAGGCAGCCAGCAAGCTGGCTCGCGAACCACCCACCTTTGCCCTCTCATCGGAGGCCCTGCGTGCGCAGCCAGAATGAGTATATGCGCGCCGTCGCCGCGCCGCAAGACGACGTCTGCGGCCCTGGCCAGGCTGTCCCTCTTCAGCGTACTACGCTTACGACGGGTCCGAGACGGTGCTCAAGCGCGAGGCGCGCCGCGGGGTCGGCCGCTCGAAGTGCGAGACGGGACGGATCAATGACGAAGGCGTAGGCTTGCACCTCATGGGCGCCGTCGCCTCCCAGCGTGAGGCCTAGTGCCGCGCCGCGCCGGGTATCGGGCGGCCCGGTCTGATCGAAGAGCACGTTGCCCAGGCTGTAGGCAACCAGGGTTGGGTACGGCAGCGCCCCGCCCTGCACCCATCCCACGGATTGGACGACATGCGGGTGATGACCCCAGATCACACTGGCGCCCGCGTCGGCCAGCGCGCGCGCCAACACCTCCTGGCGAACATCCGGCACGCTGAGATACTCTCCCCCCCAATGGATGGAGACCACGACCAGCCAGCCCTGCTCGCGCGCGCGGCGCACCGCACCTGCGGTCTTGTCGACGTCCAGCGGTTGAGACACATCGTCAAATGCCAGGAAGGCCAGCGGCACGCCGCCCGCCTGGCGCACAAGGGCCTCCCCTGGCGGGCCGATTGCGCCAATGCCAACTTCTCGCAGCACGTCCCGGGTCTGATCCAGGCCAAGCTGTCCGCCATCCAAGATGTGATTGTTGGCCAGCGAGACGAGCGAGACCCTGCTGCGGCTCAGGGCGCGCACCGATTCGGGCGGCGCACGCAGATCGAACCCGGCCTGCGCCGCGCTCGGCCGGGATGTCAGCGGCGATTCGAGGTTGGCAGCGGTGAGGTCGGCCTGAGCGGTGAATGGAACCAGCGCTTCGAGCGCGTGCTCCCAGCTGTCGCCGTCGTATGCCTGGGCTACGCCTCGCCCAAGCATGATGTCGCCGAGCAACACAAGCCGGGCGCCAGCGGCGCGCGGGGCACACGCGGCGAGCATCCAGAAATCCGCAGCCGCCAGCAGCACGCGCAGTGCGTGGTGCGCCAGGCTCGGCGCGCGGCCAGGAGGCCAGGCCCGGCGGAGCGCCGGGCCTGGCCTCCGCGACGCAGCGTGACCTCTGCGCCCCGCGTTCACGGAATTAGGAACATCGACGTCCAGTCCGGCAGCGGCGGTGCTTGGCCGGCCTCTTCCTGCGCCTGCCAGGCTTCGTCGGTCATGCGATTCTCCGGAGCCACGGTGAATTCGTAGTAGGTGAAGACCGCGCCTGCGGCGACGCGCCAGGGCGTGTCGGGCACGACCACGTATATCACGGCGGGTTGGCCGATGGCCTCCTCCAGCACCGCCAGCAGGCCGTCGCGGCCAATGCCGGTGGCAACATCCGCAACCAGGGCCGCCTTCTGATCGTGCAGGTCGCGTTGCGACGGATCATTTGGATCGCGGTCGGCAGCCGCCAGGGTCAGCGCCTCGATCTCGCCGCCGAAGTAGCGCAGGCGGGTGTAGTCGTCATCCGCGATGGGCGCGCCCGCCAGCTCCTTCTCGGCGGTTCCTTTCAGGAAGGCCAGCAGGTCCTCTAGATTCTCCAGATTGCTGCGCGTCAGGTCGGTCAAAAGGCCGCGCTGGGCGAGGCCGGTGCGCGTCATCTGCGAGAGCGCCAGCAGGCGCGCATAGACCTCCGGGTTTGGCTCGACGTACGAGCGCGGAGGATTCTCCGGGCCCATGCCTCCCATCTCCGCCATGACTTGCTTGGCGTAGAGAATCGTGTCGTGTTTGAGTTCGGTCCACGAGCCGAGCGCGGTGTTCAAATCCTTGCGCAACCAGGCCGTGCTGCGCATGAAGGCCGGGTAGCGCGCATTCTTAGGCGCAAGCAACGGCTGGAAGGAATACAGCCACGCCCAGTACAGGTTCTGCGTCCACGAGTCCTTGCCCAAGGCGGCGATTTCGGTTTGCACCTTCTGCATTTGCGTCGGGAAGTTGGCGTAGGCCGTCTCGCCTTGTGCTTCAAGAATGCCCAGCGCTTCCGGAGAGCCCATCGCGGCGAAGAAATCCAACCCCTTCGGCAAGCCGCGCGGGTTGTCGACCGTGCCCACATTGCGCCAGATGAGTTGGCCAAAGACGTAGGCATCCAGTGTGAAGCGCTGGCCCATGACGCGGAACCCGCGGGTGGCTTCCTGCTTGTCCTCCCAGATCCACACCCACATCGAATTGACTTGCGGAGGGGGCAGCTTGGCCGCCGCCTCACGGAACTCATCGAGCTTCGGGCCGTCGGCGAAGGCGGCCGGCGGCGCGCCCACACCGAAGATCTCGTCCGACAGCGCACCGTACTCCCGCACCGACAGATCGTCGGCCTTGCCCACGATGAAGACGGTCGGCTCATAGACCGAGCGCCACACCCTCTCGGCGCTGCCCGCCTCGGCCGATGACGTGCTGCGCAGCGCCTGCACCACCAGCAGCGCCCGCTGAGTCTCGAAGACATCGCGCACGCGGAAGGTCAGCCGCCCGTACCACATCATCGCGCGGAAGTAGCGCTCGAGTTCCTCGCTGCGCGTGTAATGACCGCGCGGCACATACTGGCTGTAGTCCTCGACCAACTTCTTGTCGGGCGCCAGGTCCGCCCGGTCCCAGATAGGCGAGACCTGCGGCCCCTGGTGAGCACTAATCAGCATCAGCTCGGAATCCACTAAGGCCTTGACCTCGGCCGGGAAGGGATCCGTCAGCCCCAGCAACTGCGCTGCCACGGCAAAGAACGCCGCGTTGCGCAGCGCCGGCTCCGCGAGCGCTGTGCTGGCCAACGCCGCGTGCTGATCGATCGATGCCGACAGCATCGTTCGGGTGAACGCGCTGATGGCCGCGATGAACTTCTCGCGCTCGAGATCCCGCAGCATCTTGTCGAAGATAAGGTGGTAGACGTGGAAGACCGCGTCGGTCGTGATGAACACCGGCTGGTCTTGCTCATAGCGCAGCGACTCATAGACTTGGTAGAACTCCTGGTACGTTCCCGGCGCGGGCCGCACGACAACGAACCCGTATTCGCTCAGGCGCCGGCGCGCCTCCGCCGGGAGATCGAAAGCACTCAGGTTATTCACCTGCGCCATATCCACGGGCAGCGAATATCCGCCGCCAAACTGGACCGGCAGGCTGACGCTCACTTCGGGATACTCTGCGAACGCCGGCGGGTAGACACCCGTGGGTGGAGTGACCTGGGCGGCCGGCGTTGCGGAGCCCGGGGTGAGCGGTGCGGCGGGGGTGCCTGTGAGAAGGCCGAGCCCATTGCAGGCCAACCCTGCCAGCACCAGGAGGGCGATGACCGTCTGCCACGGACGACGTGAGCGAGCGCGCATGTTCACCTCCATGATCCTTGAACGAGAACCAGCGGATGCCCCTCGACCGAGCGCACAATCTGGAATTGGGAGAAGCGTCCGCTCCAGCGGGCATCCAGGTTGAACCCGAATCCGTTCCACCGCCAGAGCGTGAGATTGCCTGCCGGGGTGGAGCGTTGGGCGCTGTAGCGCCCCTCCAGCGCAATGAGTTCTTCGATGCCATCGCGGTCGATATCCGTCGCGCCGAGCTGGAACAGCGGGTCGGCCAGGGCCGAGCCCGCCCACACTTCGCGCCAGCGGCCGTCCCTCCAGCCGATCAGGATGAGATGGCAGCTCGCGCCGGCCTCATCGCGGAAGCCGCGCAGGCGACCGCCATGGGGCAAATAGCGGTCGATCGGCCAGGGCGCGTACGGCCGCCACACGAGCAGCGCGAGTTCGGGCTTGCCGTCGTGGTTCAGGTCTGTCACCAGCCCCTCGGCCACACTCCATGCTGCGGGGCTTTGCCAGAGGAGGCGATCGCCTGAAGTGACCCAGGCCAGACCGGCCGTGAGAGACAGCTTTTCGGGAGTACCGTCGCCATCGAAATCGGTGGCCGTCGGCCGGGGTAGCGGAACGGCGGAGGCGGGAGTGGCTGCCCACGCGAAGCTCCGACCGCGCCATTCCAACGCGGAGACATTGGCCGGCGAGAGAAGGCAAAGTGTGAGCAGAGCAAGGAGCGTGGTTGGCACGCGCCCAGCACGGGGCGGAGGATCAAGCACCTTGGGACTGATCCGGGCTGACATTTGAGATTGGCAGCGATTATACGTCCGCCGAGCTCACGGATTTCGCATGAGCGCGATAAAGGGGTTTGCGCTCAGAGCGCCGGGTGATTACACCAACCAGCGTGAAAGGGGACGAAATCCGATTGGTCGAGGCCGGTTGACGGCCCGACCTAAACGACGAGACAAGGCTTTCCTAGGAAGGGGCAGCACGCGAGGACTTTCGGCCTCCCTCTCGGCGGGCAATCGTAAGGCGTGCTATGCCCTCTTCCAGATCGGCTCTCGATTGCTTCTGATAGGTGGAAGTGGGGCGGCGCTACTGCGGGCACAAGGCCAGTTGCTCTTCTTCGATGATCATCACTGGTGCGCCGCCCAGGTTCTCGACCGTGCCCTCGACCATCACGCAATCCCCTGGGTTCACTCCGCCGAATTCATAATTCCAATCGTAGCCCATTATGAAGAAAGCATTGGGCTCATTGGTAAACTTGATGTAGTAATTGCCGCGCCGGCCGTAGCCCACCCGCACCCTGCCGCGCACGCACAGCGACCGGCCAATCTCAGCCTGGCCGACGGTCAGCGCATCGCGGCAGCCGAACTGCAAGGTGGCCGCCGCCTGGGCCGTGGGCCACACGCCCGTTGCCAGCGGCTGCATGAGGGACCAGCCTTCATACGGCCAGTTGATCAAGTTGGCCATCGCATCGCCGCCGCCCGAGACCGGGATAGATCCAACCGCCAGGGCGAAATCCGCTGCGAGCAGCAAGCCGGCCAGCGCGGGGAAAAGAACCCGCGCCGCAGGCGCCAGGGCCACGCGATTGGCAGCCATCGCCGCAACGAACCACGAGGCCACCGGCACCAGGGACAGCACGATCAGGCCCAAAGTGCGGAAGGCGGAGGGCCGGTTGGGAGCCGCGCGCGCTTCAGCCGCTCGCCGGGCGATCATCACTTTGAACAGCAGAAAGAGCAGCAGGGTCACTGCGGCGACAACCCAATGTCCGGGGAAGGGGTTGAGGGTGTAGAGGAAGAGCAGCGGAAGCGCCAAATCGAGGAGCAGCAAAGCTCCGAAGACGAGCAGTACTGCAGCATGCGGTGCCTGGTCCACGCGCTGCGGCGCCGGCTGCGAAAGGTCGTGCTGGCACAATGGGCAGTAAAGCGAATCCGACTTGATCGTGCCGCCGCAGCTCGGGCAGGCAATGGTCTTGAGCTCTTCCTTGACCGGCTCAGGTTCAAACAGATCGCGAAAGGCCTCGATCGCCCGTCGGTTTTGGGAGGGATGGGTCAAGATGGCCTCGAAAAAATGATGTCCCACGTGCCGGGGACGATGCCTTCATTGTACTCGTCCCGCACCCGGCGGCAACTGGCAGTACCCTTGCCGCCCCAAACGAGTGATGGTCTCCACGCCGGACCTGAGGGGGGCAGGCCAGGCAGAAGACCATCGTTGGGCATATTACAGCGCCACTCCCTGCGAGTCAAGCACTCGAAAGGCCTTTTTCGGCACGTCCTGTAACTGGTTGATAATGACGAATGTCCCGCGCGTACCTGGCCCGTGTGTAAAGGTGCAATATTCTTGCCGCCCTGCCACGAGCGCCATTCTCGGGAGGGTGGCGTCCGCAGCTGTCCGCCGGCCCGAAAGCCTCCCGCCGGGCGGTGACCCGCCCCCGAACGTCAATGAAAGGAAGACATAAATGAGGATTGGCCTCGTGTTCCCTCAGACCGAATACGGGAACGATCCGGCCGCAGTGCGCGACTACGCGCAGACGGCCGAGGCGCTCGGTTACTCCCACCTGCTGGCCTACGATCACGTCCTGGGCGCCAACCCGGACAGGCCGGGCGGCTTTTCCGGTCCCTACACCTATCGCACCCCGTTCCTCGAACCGTTCGTCCTGTTCGCCTACATGGCGGCTCTCACTCGGAGCCTCGAGTTTTCCACGGCTATCCTGATCCTGCCACAGCGCCAAACGGCGCTCGTGGCCAAGCAGGCGGCAACCCTCGACTGCCTGTGCCAAGGACGGCTTCGGCTGGGTGTAGGGCTGGGCTGGAATTCGGTTGAGTATCGCGCGCTGGGGCAGGACTTTCACACGCGCGGCCGCCGCTTCGAAGAGCAGGTAGAGTTGCTGCGGCGCCTGTGGACCGAGCCGCTGGTGACCTTTGAGGGACGATGGGAGCGGGTGGACGGTGCAGGGCTCAATCCACTTCCCGTTCAGCAGCCGATCCCGCTTTGGTTCGGAGGCAGCGCCCCGCCGGTGATCAATCGGACGGCACGCCTGGCCGATGGATGGATCGCCCCGCAGCGCGAACCGGCGGACGCGAGACCTCTTATCGACATGCTGCACAAGGCGCTTGAGGCTTCGGGGCGCGCAACGAGCGCCTTCGGCATCGAGGCGCGGGTGCAATACGCCGAGCCCGATCCATCGCGGTGGACGTCAACGATAGACACCTGGCAGAAGTTGGGGGCCACTCACCTCTCGCTCAATACGATGGGCTGCGGGCTAGAGAAGCCCAGCGACCACCTGGCCGCGTTGCGCCGCTTCGCTGAGACCCTCGGGCTGACCACGCCAGGTGGTTGACCGCTGGCCGCCGGCCCACAGCCGGGTGGATCAGTCTTGGATCGGAGCGAGAAGAACCGCAGAGTGTGGCGGAAGAGGGAACTCGACAACGGGCTCACCCAACGGGAGGATCCTGCCGCTCAATTCGTCGCGGCAGGCGCGCGCTGAGGGCCATCTAACCTCTGAACGCGCCAGGCGCAGTGTGCGTTGTCCGTCGCCAAGATTGACCAGCAAGGCCAGGGCCTCCTCGCCAAGCTCGCGCACCAGCGCCAGGCACGACTCGGCCGGCTCCACAGTCAGCACGCGCAGGTCCCCCTCGCGCAGCACGCGATACTTCTTGCGCAGCGCAATCAGCCGCTGCAGGTGGCGCCGCAAATCGACATCCCAGCGGGCCGTATCCCACGGGAAGGCGCGCCGATTGTCGGGATCCTTTTCGCCCTCGAGCCCAATCTCGTCGCCGTAATATAGGCCCGGTGCGCCGGGGAAGAAGAACTGCAGGGTGAAGGCCAACAGTTCGAGCGGACGGTCGCCGCGCAACACCGTGCGCAGACGCGGCACATCATGCGTCCCAAGCGTGACGTAGTGCGCCAGGTTGGCCTGGCCAGGGTAGGCGGCCAGGATCTCGATCAGCCGCGCGCCGAACGCCACCGCGCCGAGCGTCTTCTTGGCGAGCAGATTGAGGCAGGCTTCGCGAAACGGATAGTGGATCAGCCCGTCAAAGACCGCCGGCCCAACCCACTGCGGGGCCACCTCCCAGATTTCCCCCACCAGGTACGCTTCGGGGTTAGCACGCTTCACCCGTTCGCGGAATTCCCCCCAGAAACTCATGTCATCGATTTCGTTGGGCACATCCAGACGCCAGCCGTCGATGCCTTGCTCGAGCCAGTACGCCGCCACGTCGAGCACGTAACGGCGGGTGGCCGGGTTGCGCACGTTGAACTTGGGCAGGCTCTTGAAGCGCCACCATGCCTGATAGTTGTGCGCTTCGCCCGGGCCGTAGGCATCTAGCGGGAAGCGCTGGATGTGGAACCATTCGCGATACGGCGAGTCGCCCTCATTCTCGAGCACATCACTGAAGGCGAAGAAGCCGCGTCCACAATGGTTGAACACGCCGTCCAGAACCACGCGCATGCCGCGCGCGTGGGCGGCTTCTAGTAAATGACGAAAGTCGCCCGCCGAACCCAGCTTTGGGTCGAGGCGGTAGTAATCGGTGGTGTTGTAGCGATGGTTCGAGGGCGAAAGAAAGATCGGGTTGAAATAGAGCGCGTTGACGCCCAGGTCCGCCAGGTAGTCCAGATGGGCGTGCACACCGGCGAAATCGCCGCCCTGAAAACCGCGCAGCGTGGGTGCCGCGCCCCACGGTTGCACGTTCGGTGGATCGAGGGCCGGGTTGCCGTTGGCGAACCGATCGGGGAAGATCTGGTAGAAGACCGCCTCGCTGATCCAAGTGGGGGAGGTCATGCGCCTCCGGCCTCTTCCGCGGCCGGCGGCCAGCCGCCGATCCGCTTCAGTCCTCCGCGCAACAAGCCCTGCTCGTGCTCCGAAAATACCTGCAGGCGCAGCGTCAGCGTTTCCGCCTTGCCAGGCCCGAGGTTGAATTCGAAATGCTGAGCCACCTCGACCGCCAGAAGCCCGGGAGTGAAGGCGGGCGGCTCAGTCGAGGCGCGCGAGGCGCGTGAAAGGATCGCTGTGCCGCTGAGCGTGTTGAGCACGCCGGGCTGCGGGCCGCCAGCAACGACCGGCGCGAGCACATCCGGCGAGCCAGCCAGCAATCGCTGCCCGTCGGGTGCAATCTCCGATACGATCTCCAGCCGCACGCGGCGCGGCTCATGGTGCGCATTGTGGAAGCGGTAGTTCACGCGCAACCCGTCGGGCGTCAGGCGCACGTTCTTGGTCATCTCCAGTCGGTAGCCGAAGAATCGCAAGAAGGTCACTCCGCCCTCTTCCAACCTGAAATCGAGTTCTGCATCGGCGGGCAGCACCGGTTCATCATCGAGTCGCACGAAGTCGTTTAGCGCGCGGCGGCGCACCGGGCGCCCAACCTGCTGCGGCGCGCCGGCAGGCAACGGCCAGTAAGGAAGAACTGAGCCGAGTTCCGCGGTGAGCCCGTCGGGCAAGAAGGACCCACGCCGGCCTGGGGCGGCCTCCTCCTGAGGCTGGGGGTGGTCCCACGGCGGCAGCTCGCTCCAGGCAGGCAGCGAAGCAACCCCCTGCAAGAGCGTCACGTCGGTACGATAGCGGCCCTCGGGAACCGCCCACGGGTTGCCCACGTGCTGCGCCCCGTCCACCAGATCGAACCAGTACACGACCCGCCCGCCGAAGTGGCTGAGCACGATCAGGTGGCGGTGATCCTCAAGCAGGATCTCATCCTCACCGTCGCCGGTGACGTCTTCAATCGAAGCGCGTGCCGGCGCGCCCGGCTGAAGTTGCCCCTCCGCGATCTCCGCCGCGCGAGCCAGAGCGAAGGTCGCGGCCACGCCTTCCCACTCCGGCCGCCCCCGCCCACCCTGCCCCGGCTGCCCGAAGTGAAACTGATGCAGGCAGAATGTGCGAATGGCCGAGCGGTACAAGGCGGCGCAGGCCACGGGAAGGGAGTCGGGTGGCGCTGCCACCCAGCCGGGATCGGCCCAGGCCGACCCGATTGCGGTCAGCCGGTTGCGAATGGCGTTGTGCAAGCGGCGAAAATGAATGACGGTCGGCGAGCGGCGCGTGTAGTCGCGCCAGTCGGCGAACGGCTGCGCCTCACCCGCCGGCTCGCGGGCCGCTGCACGATCGAGGGCCGCGCCCCATCCCTCCAGCGACCCCTCGATGAAGAGCGTCGGCTGGGCGAGGTTCTCGAGCCCGACGAGCTCGATATCGGCGCGCCGCTCAAGCCGCGCCAAGACCTGCTCCAGGCCTTCCCAATCGGCACGCGGATCAAGACCATTCTGATGCGCCCATACTCCGAACGCGTCGGCGCCCAGCGCGAGCAGTGGCAGCAGCTCGCTCGTGCGCGGCAACGCGGCGAGTTCGTCCAGCCCGCGCTCGAGCAGCTCCGGGCGGCGATACCATGCCGCCGCGCACAGGCGCGCAGATAACGTCTCCTCCGCCCACAGCAGGCCGAGCGTGTGGTCGCCAAGCCGCAGGCCGTAGACAAGGGGCAGGGCCACGCCGGCCTGGCGCAGCATTCGACCTTCCACTATCGTGGCCGCGTATCCCCCTGCCGCAAGAAGCGACGCCATCTGAGGTGAAAAGGCGCCTCCAGGGTTGGCAAAGACCATGGGCGCCGCGCCGAACTCCTCGAGCATCAGCGCCCGGTGCAGCGCGAGCTGCTGAGCGTTGTCCCATCCATCGCAGGCGGCCAGCATGTTGCCGGCGTAGGTGCTGCCCAGCAGCGTGAATTGCCCTGCCCGGACCCCCTCCCGCAGGCTCCCCAGGGTTCCCGGGTCGAGCCAGTGCAGCGCGTGGAGAAGCGCCCCACCCAGGCTGAGGTTGAATTTGAGTTTGGGGTGACGCTTCAACACCTCGACCAAGCCGCGGTAGCCCAGCCGGCTGGCTGTGCCCGCGCGCTCGGCTAAGGGTTGGCTGAAGTGGAAACACACCGCCAGGCGAAGTGTCATTGTGGGTGGAAAGCGAGCGGCACGAACAAAGTGGGGGTCATCCAATCGCGGCCCGAGCGCCGAGATTATACCCGATGGCTCAGGCGGTGCGCAGACCGTTCATTCTCCGCCTCGGTGCAGCGCACATCCTCCGCCGCAGGGGCGGCTCTCCGAAAGGGTAGAATGACCTCTCGTGAGACCAAGCACCCTATGCAACCTCCAGCCGATACCTGGCACTTGATCCTCACCGAGCCTCTGCCCGGCGCGATGAACATGGCCATTGACGAGGCGCTGGTCGAGGCGGTTGAGGCGGGCACACACCCGCCGACGGTGCGCTTGTATGCTTGGGCGCCGCCGTGCCTTTCGCTCGGCCATGCGCAGCCGGCGGCGGATGCCGACCCGGATGCGCTGCACCACCTAGGGTGGGATCTTGTGCGGCGAGCCACCGGCGGCCGGGCGATACTCCACACCGACGAATTGACCTACGCCGTCGTGGCTCCCGAAACTCATCCTTTCATGGCGGGCGGCGTGCTGCCAAGCTACCGCCGCCTCAGCCGCGGGTTAGTGACCGGCCTGCGCGCGCTCGGCGCACATGTGGAGGCGGATGCCGAATACCCCGTCGAACCCACGCTCGGGCCGGTGTGTTTTGAGGTGCCCTCCAACTACGAGATCACCAGCGGCGGGCGAAAGCTGATGGGCAGCGCGCAATGGCGGCGGCGCGGGGTGGTCTTGCAGCATGGCTCGCTGCCGCTCACGGGCGATATCGCCCGCATCGTGCGCGCCCTGCGCGTCACACACGGCGCGCCGTCCGAGATCGAGGCCCGCGTCCGCGCCCGGGCCCTGACGCTGAGTGAGGCCCTCGGCCGACGGGTGGATTGGAACGAGGCGGCGCGCGCGCTGGCCGATGGCTTCGCCGCTACGCTCCCCATGCGCTTCGTCGAGGCCGGGCTCGGCGAGGCAGAACGCTGCCGGGCGGAGGCCCTGGCCGTGGAGAAGTACGCTCACTCGGCCTGGACCTATCGTCTGTAGTCCCTCAGTAAGCTATGGGCCCTTTCCCCTGCCGCGCTTGCCTCGCACCGGAATCCAATCGCGCGCAACTCGGCTGGGCGCCGGCGGGACGAACCGCGGCAGTCCAAATCGCACGCCCCAAGGGTTGACCGCATGCGGGCCGCATGAGCACGCGTGCGGGCAGAGCAGAGTGGGATCAACCAGAGAGGTGACCAGAGCACGGGGCCGGCGCAGGCGCGCTGCTCAAACTTCCTCGAACAGCGAGGCGGCCGTCTCCTCTACCTCTGCGTCGTCGCCGGGCTCGACCGGTGGCAGCGCTTCAGCGGCGCGCGCCGACACGCCGTGCGTGGAGGGAGCGAAATCGTCGCCGCCTCCCGAGAGGACGAGCAACGAACTGGCCACGGTCTTGCCGGCGTTCCGCCAGCGGTGGGAAAGATGCGCGGCAAAGAGCAGGCTGTCGCCTGGGTCGAGCACAAAGACCTCTTGCTCGACGACGTATTCGATTTGGCCGCGCAAGCAGAAGATGAATTCGTGACCGCTGTGGACCATCGGATGCGGGCCGCTGGTGGCGCCCGTCTCGAGCGTGAGCAGGAAGGGCTGCACGCGGCCGAGGAAAACGTCGCCGCCCAGGCTTTCCCACAGCCCGCGTGGGAAGGGAACGCGCGTGCGCTGTTCGGCCTTGCAGAAGACGACCGGCACCTGGCGCGGCTCTTCGCGGAAGAAAGCTGTAACCGGGATGCGCAGCGCATCCGAGAGACGGTAGAGCGTGCTGACGCTGGGGGAGGTCTTGCCGCGTTCGATCAGGCTCAACGCGTTTGCCGACATGCCCGCCGCGCGAGCCAGCGCGCGCAACGAGTAGGCTCGTTCTGCGCGCAACTTGCGCAGCCGTCCGCCCACATCGACTGAAACCGCTGCTGTCGTGTTCATGGTTTCCTCGTCGGGCGTGTGAACGGGATCGCTTGCCTTGCGGGCGCGCGCCCCCACCGGCGTACGTGGACTATCTTTCCCTGAGTGGTCATGTATCACTACAGTATATCATAATCGCCCCCTCCATCGCTGCTAGGTGACAATACCGGGTTCGGACGCGTTCCTCGGGGACGCCGTCCCTTGAGAAGAGGGGCGGCGGAAAACGGTCGGCGTACGTGTATGCCGTCCATGCGCCAGTCCCTCAGGCGACAGGTGAAAAGCACCGCAAGCATGGTCTCCCGTCCGAGGGGCGAGCCGGGGCAGGTTGCCACCCACGCGTCGAAAGCAATAAACCCCTTCGGCAGATTGGCAGCCCGAGTCATCATCTCCCTCAGCCGCAGCGGCGAGGTTGGGATTCTGCTGTGCCAAATTGGCGCGGTTGCCAGTGTGGCGTAGTGTCAACGTCCACGCGCCCGACGCCTTCGATGGAACCGAGGCGCGCGAACTGAACCCAAGAGCGGCGATCCGCACTCCTGAGAGACACGCCTGATGTGGAAGAAACTCTATTGGATCCCACCTGAGCATGGCACGTGGTTCATGTGGGTCGGCCCCCTGCTCACGGGGGTGCTGGCTGCCCGTCATCTCAACCTCCGCCTGATCGGGCTCACCTTCTTTCTTCCCTCGGCCTTCCTGGCGCGGCAGCCCATGACGATCGTCTTTAGGGCGCTGGTCGGCCGCCGATCGCGCGCCGACGTGCGCCCGGCCAGCATGGTGATGGCAATCCTGGGCGGGCTGGCCATTGCGCTGCTGGTGTTGATGTTGGCGAGGGGGCACGCCTCCCTTGCGTGGCTTGGGTTGGCGGCGCTGCCGGTACTGGCCTGGCAGCTTGCGCTGGTTGCCCGGCGGGAGGAACGCCAGATGGGGATTGAGCTCGTGGGCGCGGGCGTGCTGGCGCTTGCGGCGCCGGCAGCCTATTGAGGGGCGCTGGGGGAGGCGCGCGCCGCGGGCTGGGGGCTGTGGGTGCTTTCGTGGCTCTACGCTGCAGTCTCAATTGTCTTCATCTATTTGCGGCTTGAACAGCGGCGCTGGGGCGAGTGGCCTCCCCGCCGCGAACGCCTGCGCCGCGGCGCGCGGGTGTTGCTGTACGTGGTTGTCAATCTGATTCTTGTATTTGCGCTGATCGGGTTGGGCTGGGTCCCTCGATGGGCCTGGGTCGGTTTTGCACTTGCGGTGCCTCACAGTGCGCTGGGCGTCCTGGCGCCCGCGGTGCGCTCACGCCCGGCGCGCATCGGCCTCGAGCAGGCGGCGGCAACGTTGGTCTTTAACACGCTGTTGGGTGTACGCTACTGGCCTGCGTTGGGCGGTTAGGGCAGCGGGCGACCCGGCTTCTGCGCCATTCCGAGGGGACGACGCCCCCGAGAAATTTCGGCCGGCGACTGCAGCCAAGACTGTTTGCAGGAGGTCTCCTGAACATGGGAGCCGCCCGCGCCGTAACCCATGAAGCCCGACTGGGTCTAATCCTCACCGCCTTGGATGTTTGCCTTGAGGGGCGCAACGCATCCCACATGTTCACAGGAGTAAGCGACCGATGCAGATGATCATCGATTTCCCAGGGGGCGCGCGCGTCGACGCCCACTTCGGGCCATTCACCGTTCCCACCGATCAACCGCCGCAGGGCGGCGGCGTGGGCTCGGCGCCGACGCCCTTCGCGACCTTCCTGGCCTCCGTCGGCACCTGCGCCGGTATCTACGTGCTCGGGTTCTGCCGCCAGCGCGGTGTGCCCACCGAGGGCATGCGCATCCTTCAAGAACCGGTCTACGACACGGAGACCGGCATGGTCACCTCCATCCGGCTGGAGATCCAACTCCCGAAGGAATTCCCCGAGAAGTACCGATCGGCAGTTGTGCGGGCCGCCGAGCAGTGCTTGGTGAAGAAGCATTTCGAGGCGCCGCCGAAATTCGAGATCGCCACATCGACCGTGGCCGGTTAGCCGTTTCCGCCGGTCAATCGGCGCGGGGCCGTAAGCCTCCTGGCCCGGCTAGTCCGGGCTCTCGGGCTCGGCTAGCCCGCGGACGTCTTCCCAGGCCAACACACGACACCTGCGCCACAAAGTCTCGTCGCGGATTCTGCCGACGAAGTCCAGCCACGTCTTTTGCAGAGCCGGCCAGCGGCTGCGAGGAACGATCGCCCACACGTGCAGCGTGCTCGCCTTTTGCTGAGCTAGCCATCCCCCTAGCAGCAGGGTGCGCGCAAGTTGATAGTGCGTCGCGCAGGGTGGCGCGGCGCCGCCTGGCACCGCGCGATCGCCAAAATCCAGCAATGACGAGAAGCGGCTTGGTTCGATCTCCCAATAGCGGCAGGGCGCCGCGCCTCCGCTCTGGTCGGGGTTGATCTCCGGGCAGCGGGCGCGGGCGAAGCGCCCGCAGCGGCCGAAGCCGCTGAGGTGCTTGGCCTCGACCAGTACCAGGTTGTGTGCGCCCGCCAGGATAAGGTCGACCTGGGTAGGATGACCTTTCCCGTCTACTGCGGCGAGCGCTCGATCGAGAGCGGGCAGCCGCTCGCCGGTGAGGGCGTGGCCCCAGAAGTACGGATGCAGCGCGTCGTCCTCCCGGTCGATCGCCAGGGTGCCCCACAATGGCCGCACGCCGAGGAGCTGTGCGAGGGAAAGGCTTGGCCGGGCCAGCGGGTAGATCAAGTTCCACAACAGGGCGTTCTCGGAGGCCGGTCGGCGCAAGTTATCGAGCACGGTCTCAGGCAGGACGCCAAAGACCGGCTCCATCGTGCCGTTGAGAATGCGGGCCATGGGTCGCGCACGCTTGGGCATTGTCTGCTCGAACCTTTTCGCATGAGCCGGCGCAGCCTCTCGTGCCATCCGGGCTCGCGGTCCGCTCGCTATTTGATCAGGGGCGGCGTCAAAACAGCGTAACCCGAATCGAGATTAGCGACATCCCCTGCCCTCCCGCGCCGGCCCGCATTGACACACGGCGTGCCGGCCGCTATTATCGCCGCATGCCTCCTCGATTATGGCGCACGGCCTCGCGCGCGTTCAACCTTGGCGCCGCGCTGACCGTGCTCGCCGTTCTGGCTGGCGGCGCCACCTGGTTCCCGCGTTCAATCCCCGATCGCGCCGCATTCCTCGTTGCCGGCGATCAATTCGATTTCTCGCGTTGGACGCTGGAGGCCTTGGGCCTCAAGTTCTCCCAAGCGGCGCTCGCCCCGCAGGATTATCTTCCCTCGGCCGCGCGCACGCAGCTGGTCGAGACATACATCGCCTTGGAGGGGGAAGCCGAGCAACTGCAGGAGGCAGTGCGCAAGACCTTCGCCGACCCGGCCGTGGCCGACCCCTTGGCCGCGAGCGCCGCGCAGCGCGACACCCTCTCCCGGGTGCAGGCGAGGCAGACCGCTCTCCGTCCGCATGTGGAAGCCATACTTGAGGAACAGGTGGCTTCGCTCATCGCCGAAGAGGGTTTCGCTTTGGGCGGCCAGGTATTGCCGCCGGTGTCGTTCCATTTCAGCGCCATCCCTCTCGCCCTGATCCTCTCGCCGCGTCAGGTGATTCGCCAAGAAGCCAGCCTCCAGATGAACCCAGACCTGCCGCTCGAGCAGCAAATCCTCCTCGAGCAGAAGGTCGAACCGCGATTGGGTCTCTCGGCGCTGGTGGTCCCGCTCGGTGGGATCGGCACTTACCCGACGATGATTCAGGAAACGACGAGCCTCAATTGGATTGTTGACACGATCGCCCACGAGTGGACCCACAACTACCTGTCCTTCCGCCCGCTGGGTGCAAATTACAGCCTCACCCCGGAAGCACGGACCATGAACGAGACCGTGGCTTCGATCGTGGGGCGCGAGATCGGCGCGCGGGTGATCGCCCGCTTCTACCCCGATCGAGTTCCCCCGCCGCCGCCGGCAGCCACGCCGGGGAGCACTCCTCCGGTGGCACCGGCGTTCGACTTTCGTGCGGCGATGCGCGAAACGCGCGTGACCGTGGACAGCCTGCTGCAGGAGGGCCAGGTGACGCGGGCCGAGAGCTACATGGAAGAGCGCCGGCGCATGTTCGTCGAACACGGATACACAATCCGCCGGCTGAATCAGGCCTACTTCGCTTTCTATGGCGCTTATGCCGACCAACCTGGCGAACGCGGCGAAGATCCCGTCGGTCCGGCCGTCGAGCAGTTGCGCGCCCTCAGTCCACGCCTGGGCGGGTTTCTGCGCTGGGTGGCCGGGATGACAAGCTTTGCCGAGCTGCGTGAGCAGCTCTCCAGGGAGCACGCCTCGGCTCCCTAGCCCAAACGCCGCGCTTTTCCTAAGAGCGGCCCGCGACCTCCATCACGATTCGCCGGCCGGCGCCTTCGCCGCGCTATACTATGGGCTGAGGCCGCGATGGACCTGGTCTTCTACCCTGGGACCCGACCGACCCAGCCCGAACCCTTAGGAGTCTTCCTGCCGCCGTTTTCGCACGGCGTGGCGGGCGAATTCCTGCGCCGATACGCCGGTGCGCGGCGCGTCGTGGTCGATCCCTTCGGGCAATCGCCCGCATTGGCGATTGAGCTGGCCCGCGATGGAGCCTGCGTGCTGGTGGGCTGCCTCAACCCGGTTGTGCGCTCGCTCATCCAACTCCAGGCCGCACCTCCATCGTCGGAAGCCTTGCGCAGCACCTTGGCCAAGCTGGCTTCAGCCCGCCGCGCCAGCTCTGCTCCGGCGGGGGCACGTCGCACGTCGCCCTCCGGCGCTCGGCCCACGGAGCGGCTCGAGGATCATTTGCGCGCGCTGTACCGGGTGACGTGCAGTGCGTGCCACAAGCCGACGGAGGCGGAGGCGTTCGTTTGGAGCCGCGAGACAGGGCGAGAGGCGGCCCCGCCGGAGGCGGCCAACCGCGACCGACTGCTCTCGCGCATCTACACCTGCAGCGAATGCGGGCACGAAGCCGAAGAACCGACCACCTCCGAGGATGAAGAGGTCGTCCGCCCTTACCTGGCCCGCGGCATTTACTACCACCTGGCGCTCGAACGGCTGGCGCCTCCCGGGCATGCCGACCGCCTCCACGCCGAAGAAGCGCTCGAGGTGTACCCGCTTCGCGCGTTGTATGCCTTGTTCTCCGTTCTCGTGCGAGTGGAGAGCCTCGATCTGAGCGAGGAGGAACAGCGCGCGGCTGAGGCGCTGCTCATCACAGCCCTGGACGAGGCGCACATCCTGCGCGGCTACGCACCGCACATCCGCCAACGCCCACGCTCGCTGCAGGCGCCAGCTCGCTACAAGGAAGTCAACGTTTGGCTGACGCTGCAGCGTGCGGTGACGGCGTGGAGCGCAGAGCGTACGCCGGTGGCGGTGCGCGCGTGGCGCCCGGGCGATGCGCTCGAGCCTCACACCATCAGCTTGTTCGCCGGGTCGGCCCGCGAACTGGCCACCGAACTCGAGGCGGTGGAGGCCGAATGCGTCATCACGGCCTTGCCGCGTCCCAATCAAGCTCTGTGGACTCTCTCGGCGGCCTGGGCCGGCTGGCTGTGGGGTCCGGCGGCGGTGGCGCCCCTGCGCGGCGTGTTGCATCGCAGGCGGTACGACTGGGCCTGGCACGCCAACGCGCTGCTGGCCTCCGTCGAGAGTCTTTCACCGCACCTTGCTTCGGGGGTCCCCTTCGTCGGGCTGCTGGGCGAGTCTGAGCCTGGCTTCCTGGCTGCGGCACTATGGTCGTTTGACCGCGCAGGCTTTCAGCTCGAGGGACGCGCGCTCCGCTCAGATACCGACACCGCTCAAATCGTCTGGCGGGCTGCGGGCCGGCGAGAACTTCTCGGCGCGGCGCCTGAATTGGCCGGCCTTGACACAGCGCGCCAGGTTGCCCAGCAGGCCGCCTACCAAGTCATCCTCGACCGCTCGGAACCCACGGCCTGGGAGATCATTCATGCTGCTGCCTGGTCGCAAGTCGCCCTGGGGCACCTGTTCCCCTCGCCCTCCGCGGAGGCCGAAACCGAATTCACACCCTGCCAAGCCGCGGTGAACGAGGCCGCGGAGGCCCACCCCCAAGTGGCAGCCGCCAAAGGTGAGGAGAGCGACCTGGGTTCCACTTGGTGGATGCATGACCCGGGGGCCGCCTCCATTCCGCTGGCCGATCGGGTCGAGGCAGAAATCGCACGCTTGCTTGCCGAGCAAGGACCTTGCACATACGATAAGCTCGACCGCCTGGTATGCGAGACCTTCCCCGGGCTGCTCACACCCGAGACGCGCCTGGTGCGGGCCTGCCTGCGATCGTATGGCCAGGAGGACGAGTCGCACATGCTGTGGAGCCTGCGCCCCGAGGACCTGGCCGAGCGTCGCTCGGCCGATCTCGAATCGGTCCGCACCGCGCTCATCCGATTGGGCGAGCGTTTTGGCTTCCGCCTCTCAGGGGTCAATCCGCTCGAATTCCACGATGCCGCCGACGCGCCGGCGATCCGTTTCTTCATCATTACCTCCGCCGCGTTCGGGCGCTACCTGCTCGACCCGCGCCTCGATCCGTCCCACGCCTGGGTGGTCCTACCGGGCGGGCGCGTCTCGCTGGTGGAATACAAGATGCGCCGCAACTGGCTGCTACGGCAAGCCGTGGAGAATGGCTGGCGCTTCCTCAAGTTCCGCCACGTCCGGCGCATGCTGGATGACGCGCTGCTCACGCGCGAAACGCTCGAAGAGCGCCTCGGGCTCGACCCGCTCGGCATCCCGGGGGATCAAATTGCCTTTCTCTAACGGGGTGCGGAGAATGCGGTCGGACAGGCGAGGCCCTGCGTGACCGACCCGCTGCGATGGCTGGCGATCGGGCTCGCGGGTTACCTGCTCGGCTCGCTGCCCTTCGCGCTGTGGGTGGGCAGAATCGCCGCGCGCAAGGACATTCGCGAGGGCGGTTCGGGCCACGCGGGGGCGACCAACGTGATGCGCCAAGCCGGGTGGCTGGCCGGGTTGGTGACATTGGCATTGGACGGGAGCAAAGGTGCGTTGGCGGTGCTCCTCGCGCGCTGGGCAGGCGGCCCCTGGGCCATCCCCTTTGCGGCGGGGATGGCAGTGGCCGGTCATTGCTGGCCCGTCTTGGCGGGCTTCCGCGGCGGGATGGGCATGGCCACTGCGGCCGGCGCTGTGCTCGCGGCATACCCACTCGCATTGGCGATGGCCGTCGGCCTGGGGGCCGCCTGCAACCTGGGGCTGCGCCACACCGCACGCGCCAATCTGCTCACCGGGCTTCTGATCGGCCCGATCCTGGTTGTGGCAGGCGTGCCCTGGCTGGCTTCCCAGACGGCCATCGCCGTCGGCGCAGTCGTCGCACTGCGCGGTCTCTCCGATTGGGACCGCGTCTATCGCGAGCTTTGGCTCGACCGCGATCCTCCACTCCCGCGACAGGGATAGTCCACCAGCCGCCCCCGGATGACCGCGGCTTGCGCGGCATTCCCGACCGCGGATTCTCGCGACTCCGGCATCTCCAAAGCCAAAACCTCCCCCAATTGACGAGCGGGAATTAATTGGATATGATGTACCCTGTTACTGGTGGAGCATCTTGCGAGAGGAGGTCTTGATGGAAATGGATACCCAAGCGGAGGCGATCGTTCTCACGCCGACCGCCGTGGAAGCCGTTCGCGGCCAGCTGAGCAAGAACGCAATGGAAGGCAAGGCCCTGCGCTTGTTCGTCGATCCGGGCGGCTGCAGCGGGTACCGCTACGGAATGTCGCCGGCTACACAAGTGCGCGAGACCGACCGCATGTTCGATTACGAGGGCGGCGTGCGGATCGTGATCGATCCGGAGTCCTACGGCTTCATGCAGGGCTCAACGATCGATTTCATCAGCGACAGCCTGGGCGGCGATTTCCACATCTCCAACCCGAATGCGGTGTGGACCTGCGGCTGCGGCAAGTCCTTCCGCACGGCCGATTCGGCTCACGAGGCACATGCAACCGGGGAATGCGGCTGCGGTTAGCGTTCGCTTCACTCACGAGAATCAACAGGGGCCGGAATTCCGGCCCCTGTTCGTTTAGACTGACAACACGCGCACGGCCCGCCAGCTTCAGGGCGTGGACACCGTTTCGGGCGTGGCCGGGGCCGAGATCAGGTACGACTGCGAGAGGGAGGTCAGCCGGTCACTGGCGTCGACCAGCGGGCCCAGGCGGACTCCGTTCAAGCGCACGTCGAGCGCATAAGAATAGGTCGGGTACCACAGCACCAGCGCCGGCACCTGGTAGTTGAAACGGTACTGAAACGAGCGATACAGTTTCGCCCGGTTGGCAGGGTTGGGCTCTGTGCGCGCGATCTCGAGCACCTCGCTGATCGATCGGTCGTCGAGCTGGGAGTAGTTCTGGCCGCTCGAAATCTGCGTCTGGTGCCAGAAGGTGTACGGGTCGGGGTCGGGGAAGCGCGCCAGGCTGAGATCGCCCAGCACCGCCTGGTAGGAGCGAGGCGCCAAGTAGTCGCTGACGAGCGAGCCCGCGGGTACGGCCTGCAGATCCACCTGCACGCCCACCTCGGCCCACATCGACTGCAACATCTGCGCCGTTCGGGTGGGGACCGCGTCGTCCGGGTGGGCAAGAGTGAATCGAAGAGATGTTTCCTCCTTCTTGCGCACGTAGGAGGCATCGCCCGGGGTCGCCCCGGTGGGCAGCTTCCAGCCCGCGCCCTCCAGCAGGCGTTCGGTCTGGAGCGGATCGTAGGTCTCGGGTGTGATGGCTGGGTCGGCTGCCCAAGAGCCCGGCAGCACCGGCCCGGCAGCGAGCACCGCCTGCCCGAAGAGGACCGAGTCGATAATCCGCTGGCGATTGACCGCCAGAAGCAGCGCGCGCCGCACTTCGCGCGAGGCAAAGAACGGGACGTCCTCGTTCTTGAGATTGAAGAACACCAGCGCCATTCTCGGTTCGCGAGCCGAGAACATCTGCAGCCTCGAGATACGCAGCGCGCGTTCCACAAGCGGCGGCGTCAACCCGCCCAGCCCCATGACCTGGCCCGCCTCCAGCGCTCCAAAGGCCGCCTCAAGGCTCGGCAAGTACCGGAATTCGACTTCCTCGAGATAAGCCTTGGTGCCGTAGTGCTTTTCGTACGGCTTAAGGACAAGCCCAGTGATCCGGTCCTGCTCGACCAGCAGATGGTCGAGGCGGAAGGGGCCGCTTCCGACAGGAGATACGTTGAAGGTCTGGCCTGCCAAATCGGCCGCCGTAACATCGCGAAGTAGATGCTCGGGCAGCAGACCCTGCGAAAGGAAATCCAAGAAGGGTGCGAACGGCTCGGGCAATGTGAACACC
>Ga0315274_10001200_pt1 | contig 40313 bp, 39 predicted proteins | sample YL17G02_20_MG_FD_203700 | JGI IMG/M metagenome (GOLD analysis project Ga0315274, IMG submission 203700) | Sediment microbial communities from Yellowstone Lake, YNP, Wyoming, USA - YL17G02_20 | ecosystem: Environmental > Aquatic > Freshwater > Lake > Sediment | place: USA: Wyoming | collected...
TGATTATAGGGGTCTATTTTTTCCATGTTCTCATAAACAAGGATCAATTTTATAAACAACCTGTATAAAAGTTGTATTCCCTCAATTCAGTCAAGAAGGTGAAGCGCCCGGAGCAGGAATCGAACCTACACATCCTTGCGGAAACCGGCTTTCCAGACCGGCGGAGTACCATTGTCCCATCCGGGCATATCTCTAATTTATGACAGAATTAAGCTTTTTAATTTTTTCTTTATGGTAAAAACCGATTATTTCATTATAGTTTGCTAATTCTTTTCTAGGGATATTGATCATGCTGTAAGCGCTATGTTTTTCTGATTTTGGCTTGTAAGGACCATATAATACTGAATTAATCTCTAAACCTTTAAGAACTTCTTTTATACTTTTTAATCCGTCATGATTAATGGACTTAACCTGTATTATTTTAGAAGAAGTGTTAACATACGCCTCGCAATCAAAAAAACATTTTATCCATTCCTTTAATTGTTCTCTATTTAACCCATTAGGAACGTTCCAATTCTCGCTTTTGTATTTCCCTAATGAGAGAAGATGCAGACATACTGGTTTGTTCTCCGCTCTAACACTATAGCAATTTTCATTTTTTCTTTTTCTAATCTTTGGAAAAATGTTAAATTCGGTATTAAATAAAGAAACGACTCTTTTGCATAGTTCAAGGTTGTCTAAAATTATTTGTATTTCACTATGGACATTATTGTTTACATCTTTTCTTACTGCGATGTATCCATCCCCGCAGAGGTATGCATTTATTGCAGCTTTTTCTTTGGTCCATCCATCAGTTAATTTTACTTTTGAATGTTCTTTTTCCCATCTTTTCTTTAGTCCAATTTGACTTATCCGCTTATAAAATTCTTTATTTTTTTTCATTAAATAACAAAAGAATGAAAGATTATAAATGTTTCCAATGGTTAGGAGTACCATTGTCCCATCCGGGCATGCTGGAAGTAGCAAATAATCGATTAAAAATCTTTTCATCTCAGAAACGTTTAAATCTCGGGTTTTAGTGATTAGAGGATGGTAGCAGACTTCGATGGACTGGCAATGAAGCTTATGGAGAGAGATAGAAAGACCTATGACCTGATAAAGAAATACGCCCCTTCCGGATTCGAAAAAGAGCCTATGAACTATAAGGATATGGTCTATGAAGAAATTAAGAAATCACTTATAGAGACTGAAGAGGAGGCTAAAAGGCATTCAGTAACCAGGAAAGACAACATATTTCATAATCCCTGTATCTGTGGACCTCAAATAGCCGAGAATGCACGGCTGATGGCTGAAGTGAAATATTCTATGATGAACAGGAAAGAGGATATTGAGATAGTATTATATTCTGCAGAATATCATGATCACGGCAAAGCAAAAGTAAAACTTCATCTTTTCTTTAAAAATAATGGAAAAATTGCACGTGAGGACTTTGAGGAGATAAAGAAACATTCCGAGTATGGCGCAGAGATGATAAAACACCCCTATCCAAAATTTTTGATATACCATCATCATGAATGGTGGAATGGCAAGGGCTATCCGGACGGGCTGAAAGGAAGAGCTATTCCTTTGGGTTCAAGGATTATTCTTATTGCTGATGCCTTTGATGCGATGACTCACAACAGGCCCTATCAGAAGGCTTTTTCCAAGGAACAGGCTCTGGAGACCCTGAAAAAACAAGCAGAGATTTGTTATGATCCTGAACTGGTTGAGATATTTATTGCTGAGATCACCAAAAAATATAATGAAGAGAATCTTGAGAAGAAAATTAATAACAATTAATCAGTGAACCACTCTTTCTGCGATGCAGGGACTTCGAAGAATCCTACTTTTATCCCTGCGTCAACATATGCCCATGCGATTATGAATGCCTCGAATGCTTCTAACTCCTTGCCTTTCTCAATGAAGTGGCATCCGTCAAAAAAATAATTTCTTATCATGTCATAGAAATCATGCGCTTTCTCATCCTTGCTCACAAGCTTTATCTTGTCAAGAACCTGCTGCATCCTCTCCTTCTCTTTCTGGGCCTCTTTTAGAACCGGACTGGACATTTTAATTTAGAATTAGATTACTTCGATTTCGATGTTGACATCTTTAGGGATAGAAATCCTCATGATGCTGTGAAGAACTCTCTCATCGCTTGGCACATCCAGAATCCTCTTGTGGATTCTCATTTCCCATCTGTCGAATGTGGCGGTTCCGTTGCCGCAGGGAGTCTTTCTTGTTGTAATTTTCAGCCTTTTGGTTGGCAGCGGAATCGGGCCTCTGGCTACAATTCCTGACTTGGACGCGATGTCTTTTATCGCGCTGCAAATCGAATTCAACTGATCAACATCAGTGCTTACTAATTTTATTCTTGCTACTGGCATGAAAACACTTAAAAAAGAGCGATATAAAAACCTTTCTATGAAATTTCAAGAAAAGAGCATCCTGAAAACAAGAAAATTAATCAGAAATTCAAAGAAATTCAGAAAAATCAGAATTTCTTTTCAACAAGGTCAATGCAGACACCCGCAGCGACTGTCCTTCCGGCGTCCCTTACAGCAAATCTTGCCATGTGAGGATTTACAGATTGCTTTTCAAGGACAACTGCAGCCATTGGCTTGATTTTCACAACAGCGACATCGCCGTTCTTCAGGAAGTCTACAGTTCCAGGTATTGGCTGGGCTGTCTTAGGGTCAATTTTATTTATTAACTCTACAAACTGGCATGGCACTTGTGAAGTGTGAATATGGAATACTGGAGTGTAGCCTTTTGCAATGACTGTAGGATGGTTGATGACAGCGATTCTTGCAGTGAATTCCTCAACGATTGTTGCAGGCTTGTCAGCTGGGCATATGACATCTCCTCTTGCTATGTCCTTCTTGCCTATTCCTCTTATGTTGACTCCGACATTGTCGCCTGCGATACCTTCCTTTAGCTGCTCATGATGCATCTCTACTGTCTTTACCTCGCCCTGGATTCCTCTTCCGGACCTTCCAGGCAGGATGACTACTTTCATTCCAGGTGTTATCCTTCCTGTCTCAATTTTTCCGACCGGGACAGTTCCGATTCCTGTGATTTCATAAACATCTTGGATAGCCATTCTTAAAGGCAGCTCAGTTGGCTTCTGTGGCTCATCGAACAAGTCCAGCTGTTCAAGCACTGTTGGGCCATTGAACCATTTTAGATTATCAGTCTTCTTTGTCACATTGTCGCCCTTCCATGCAGAAACTGGTATGAAAGGTATCTTGGCTATGTTGAAACCAGCAGCAGCCAGTAGCTTTGTGACATCATCCTTTACTTTGTTGAATTTTGCCTGATCATAATTCACTACATCCATCTTGTTGATAAGAACTGCCATTTGCTGGATGCCCATTGTTCTTGCCAGGAATGCGTGCTCTTGTGTCTGAGGCTGTACGCCTTCTCCGCATGCGATTACTAAGAATCCTGCATCAGCCTGTGATGCTCCAGTAATCATGTTCTTGACGAAGTCTTTGTGACCTGGCGCATCAATGATTGTGACGTTGAACTTTTTAGTCTCTAATTTCTTGTAAGAAAGATCGATTGTGACTCCTCTTTCCCTCTCTTCTTTGATTTCATCCATTACGAATGCAAACTCGAAGCCGACTTTTCCATGTTTTTGTGCCTCTTCCCTCAGCTTTGCAAGCTCCTGCTCAGAAACCTTTCCAGATTCGAATAGAAGTCTGCCTACAGTTGTAGACTTTCCATGGTCGACATGACCAATGAAAATAATATTCATATTTTTCTTTACTGCTGCCATTTTGGTTTGATATTTTTTAATTGTTAAGGTTGTTTATAAACCTTTCGGATAATTTTAATTTTATTTGTATTTTAACGTCCAGCTGTCTCTTCTTTTCTGATATTTGGTGGCATAATGTTGCCTTGCACTCAGCTTGTATTTCTGCTCTCTTTGGTCCATTTCATAACTCTTCTCCAGCATCATCTTTTCAAAATTGTACTTTAACCTGCCGGCGCCATAGAACATTGAGCCGCTAAATGTCAGTCCAGCGACTACTGTCTTTATGCATGGGTTGGCTATTAGTTTTATTCCCACTTCACTTAGGGTCCATTCTTTTTCCCCAAACTTATAGTTAAATCCTGAATTTTCAGGAGGGCTTGAATTTATCTTTTCAACTATCTTTTCAAGCATAGAAGTCCTTTTGGAATTTGTTTCAGAATTTGCCATTTTAATCAGTCATGCCTTTTCTCTGCTTAACCTGCCTGACATATTTTTCCTGCAGCTCAGGCGACAGTTTTGTGAATACCTGGTCTACAACTGAGAATGATGCTCTACCTTCTGAGATTCCTCTTATGTCGCCTGCAAGGCCAAACATCTCCACAACCGGCATTGCGCATCTGACGTTCACTCGCTCGCCTTCCTGCTGGACATCAAGCAGCTGCCCTCTCTTGCTCTGTACAAGCTTGGACACTTCTCCAAGATATCTAACAGGAGCTTCAATCAGAAGTTCTTGAACCGGCTCGAACATCACCATCTTGCCGTCAAACATAGCTGCTCTCATTGAATCCCTTACAGCAGGATATATCTGCGCAGGGCCTCTGTGGATAGCATCCTCGTGCAGCTTCAAGTCAACAAGACTTACTTTCAGCCTGATGCAAGGCTCTTTTACCAATGGGCCTGCCTCAAGCACTTGCTGCACTGCATCCATTACCATGTCAATGACTTCACCGATATGGACTTCTCCTTTTGTCTTGTCAAGGAACACTGACGAGCCGTAAATCATCCGGTACTGCCTTGCCTCTTCATTGCTGATGCCAAGGCTGTTCAGTTTCTTCCACAGCTCCTCATTTTTCTTTTTCAGTCTCTGAGGTTGTATCTCTTCGTTCTTGATTGCCTGATAAACAGAGTCCTCAAGAGGCTCGACTCTGATAAAGAATACATTATGCTTGTTTGGACTTCTGCCTTCGTACTCCTTTGAGCATGCTCTCTGTATTGATTCCCTGTAGACGACAATGGGCTCTGAAGTCTTGATGTCCACATTCTTCTCTGTCTTGATTCTGTTCTCAATGATTTCAAGATGAAGCTCGCCCATTCCTGAGATAAGATTCTCGCCAGTTTCCTCATTGATCTGCACTTTGACAGAAGGGTCTTCTTTCGAAACTTTTCTCAGCACTTCAATCAGCTTTGGCAGGTCCATCGGCTTCATAGGCTCGATTGACTTTGTGACAACAGGCTCGAATATGTGTCTCAGTTCCTCGAACGGCTGCTCAGGCTCGAGTGTTATTGTCTCGCCTGCCTGGCCTACAACACCTGAGATTGCGAGCACATTTCCGGCAGGGATTTCTTCAAGCTGCTTTGGAAAAATTCCGTCATAGATGAAAACCTGCTGCACTTTCTGCCTCTGTTTTGCAAGATTCATATATACTTCAGTTCCTGGCCTCATTGTCCCTGAGAATAATCTGCCGGCTGAAATTTCTTTTCCGGATTTTGGGTCTATGACTATTCTTGTGACCACGAATGCAAGCTTTCCGTTTGGATTGCAGTTGATAAGGTCTTTTCCAAGCTGAGAATCCTTGTCGCCAAGCCAGATTTTAGGGATTCTGTATTTCTGGGCCTGAAGCGGGTTTGGAAGATGCTTGATGATCATGTCCAGGAAAACTTCGAATAGCGGCGCGTTCTTCCACATCCATTCTTTTCTCTGCTTGTCATCCATCTCTTCATAGGTTTTAAGCACGTCCTTGAATCCGACCCCTTTTTTCAGCATGTACGGCACGCTCAGCGCCCAGTTCTCTTTTGCTGAGCCGAAAGCAACGCTTCCATCCTTGATGTCCACTTTCCAGGCCTGCTTGAATTCCGGCTCTGCGATCTCTTCAATAAGCTGGTTGAATTCTGTCACAATCTTAATGAATCTCTGCTGCATTCCTTCAGGTGTCAGCTTGACTTCCTTGACGAGCCTGTCAACCTTGTTGATGAATAGAATCGGCTTTACTCTTTCTCTCAAAGCCTGCTTGATGACTGTCTCGGTCTGGGGCATTATCCCCTCAGATGCGCAGACAAGGACGACAGTGCCGTCAATTGCCCTCATCGCTCTTGTGACATTTCCCCCGAAGTCAACGTGCCCCGGAGTGTCAATCAGATTGATAAGGTATTCCTGGCCTTGATAATCATGAAGCATGGAAACGTTTGCGGAATCAACTGTAAGAAGCCTTTCCTGCTCGTCCGCATGCTGCCAGGTCATCATTCCTTCAGAAAGATCGCCCGCATACTTTTCAGCCATAAGCCCTGCCGCAGCCATAAGATTGTCAGTAAGAGCGGTCTTTCCATGATGGATGTGCGCTGATGTGCAGACATTCCTGATATTAGCGGAACTTTTCACCAGTCTTGCGAATTTCTTGAGTCTTTCTTCCTCTGACATGAGCTAGAAATCGAAAAGTCAATATTTAAATCTTACTCTAAAACTCCTTAAAACTCAGAATCAGCAATATATCTTGTTTATCTCTTTTACCTTATCTTCAATTTTCTTTTCTATGCCTTCAGGCAGGCCTTCTCTCTTAAAGAATTCTTCCCTCTCAACAGTTTCATATTTTACTTCTTCAAAAGAACGGAACCAGTCTACACCCCTTATCTTGAATATTCTTGGATTTGGGTCCTTATAACCCCCGACCATTATCAGGTTGCAACTGGTTATATTATACTCATGCTCTGAAATCTGCAATTTTCTAGAAAAAGTTTTGTGATAAGGCAGAACAGGAACAATTTCAGAAACAATATCCTTCATTTCATTTATTTTCCCGTTCAGATAAAAAGAAGTACTTTTCTCAGCCAGATGAAATAAAAGATTGCTCTTCTGCTTCTTATTTTTCTTATCTCTGGAAACTATATTATCTCCAAAGAGAATATATCCCTTGTTCTCATTCTCCTTGATTTTATTGATTAGATCACTAAAAATTTCAATTTTTTCCATTTTTGGATTTGAACTTCATCAAACCAGGCTATAAAAATCTTTTCATAGGCCTGAGAGAATCGCAGCATTTTTAATCTTGAGGGCATTAGTAAATCTGGAAAAAAGATGGCAGGGGAAATAAACTATCAGTTCATGTTCCCTCAAAAAGGGGAGGAGAATGTTCTTACCAAGCCTAATTTTATTTTTGAGCCGAAGATAGACGGCGTCCGTGTCTTTGTCCAGAAAGAAGGCAGTTCGGTCAGGATGGTTAACAGGAAAGGCGAGAACATATCCGGCAAATATCCTGAGCTGAAAAGCATTTACAAGAATATTCTGACTGATTCATGCATTCTGGATGCAGAGCTGACTGTGCTGAACAAGAAGGGATTCCCTGACATTGAGCTGCTGCAGGAGAGGGAGCAGGAAATCAAGGTTGCAAGGAGCGAGATTGAGACTCCGGCTGTTCTTTTCGTGTTTGATATTCTGGAGATTGACGGGATAGACATGAGGGATGTCCCGCTTGACAGGAGAAAAGTCAGGCTGAAGGAGATAATAAGGGAAAATTTCAATTTCAAGCTTCTCATGTTCTCGCAGTCAGGCACTGAGCTGTGGAAAAGAATCCGCGACCTGGGGATAAAGGGTGTGATTGCGAAGGATATAAGGAGCAGATATGACCCCGAGCATTCATTTTTCTGGCTTAAAATCGAGCCAAGCGATTTCATTTATTCAGACTCGTTCATTGTGGGATACATAAAGCACAAGGAGACAGACACAATCTCGCTTATCCTTGCGAATTACAAGAATGAGCATATAGTATACACCGGAGCGTCAACGCTCCCGTCATCAATGAACAAAAAATTTGACAAGTTAACAAGAAAACTGAAGATGAAGGAGCCGATGCTCAGCAGCGATGAGGAGCAGAGGGCAATAGAGGGCTCGAAGCTTGTTGACTCGCTTGCCCATCCTGTGGTAGTAAAGCAGAAGCATCAGACACAGAAAACCCTGAAGCCTGAGGAAAAGAAAAAAATAAAAGTCAGAAAAGTGAAGGCAAAAGTCCAGTGGCTCAAGCCCGAGCTTATCGCAGAGGTCCAGCAGCCTACAATGAAATTCATGAGGCTGAGATTTGACAAGAAATACCAGTCCTGCATACTGGAATACTAGAATTTATATTACTATAATTTATATTAAATTTTATAGGATTTTTCTAGGGATTTGCCTGCAGTTTTTTCTGCAATATTTTCTGCAGTCTTATTCCCGTTATAGATTATATTGAATAAGAAGATATCGCAGTATTTTAGAGGATCGCAATTGTGGTCTCCCATTTCAAAGCCCGCATCAACAAGCTCTTTATGGTTTGTAAGGATGCTGGTCATTCTTTTTGCAGGAACAATCACTGAAAATCTTCTTCTTACCTTTATTTCATCTTGGTATGTTTTTGCCTTGATTACAGCATAATATACATCGCTGTATGAATGCGCTCCAATCTCACTGTAAATGTCATTCATTCTTCTGTGGTCTCTGAGCGGCAAGATTTTCTCTTCCAGGGTTTTCTCGATTATCGGGTTCACTGCTCCATGTGAGACTATCTCTTCATGGTCCTTCTTGAAATATTCTTCAAAAGTTGAAACCAAATCTGCAAGGTGAAATTTGTGATTCATAGTGTTCAAGTAATAAGATAATGCCTTTTAAAGATTTCTATAGAAAAATATTTTATTCTTTTGTGATTCCGGCACGGATATTCATCTTCTCTATCTCTTTTTGTATTCTGCTGGGGAATCTCTTGTCCCTTTTTATTTTCTTTGCCTTGTGCCCATGCTCTTTCTTTTCCTCAACACCTGCCTCTTCCTTTATCTTGTTCATGTAGAGTTCGATTTTTTCCTTGGTGTCCTTGTACAGCTCCAGTATCTCAGCATGCAGGCTCTCTCTTTCTTTTCCGGAAAGCTTTCTGTAATTCTCAGAATAATATTTTTTCAGGATGTTGTATTTCGCAGAGGCTTCTCTTATCTGCCCGCTGTTCAAAAAGTTCTGGGCATGATGAAGCTCGGATTCCATGAGGGCGACTTTTCTCTTTCTGCCCTTCTTCAGGATCACCACAGGAACCGACACGCTGATCAGCACAATCAGGGTTATTATCATCAATATTATAGCCAGAGTGCTTGTAACAGCCGCAATCTCGGTCATCACGCATTTATACAAAGGAGCAGGCATCTCTCCGGCAGATGAAGGGACCTGTTCGCACGAGAACCCTATTGAACAGCTGCAGTCAGTGCAGCAATTTTCAGAATTCTCCCCTTCTTCGCATGCGTTGTTGCCGCAGACAGAAGGTATTCTCACACAGGAATTGTCAATGCATTGATTATTCGCCCCGCAGCCGCAATCCTTGCAGCAATTATCCTGATTCTCCCCTTCTTCGCAGATATTGTTTCCGCAGATTGCCTTCTGCGCCGGAGCAGGGGTTGAAACTCTGCCGCTTCCGCCTAATCCTATCCCTCCGCCGGCAGTAACAGCATGAGCAGCTGGAGGAGAATATCCTCCTATTCCATATAAACTGAATCTGCTCAGGTTTGCCCAGACATATTTATCAGTTGTGTCAACTCCTGCTGCATAGAGCACAGTTCCATCGGACAACGTGGCAGGGCATCCTCCAAGGTCAGCGCAGTCCAGTTTTATCCAAGAATCATTTGTGTATCTTATTGCTCGCAGACTTTCTTCCAAGACTCCTGCAGCAAGGTTAAGATTTGAAAGATTGTAATATATTCTGAGCTGAACTGTTGTTATATTCTCATACCATGAATCATCGCTTACGCTAATAGTGTAGTAAAATCCCGCTGCAGCCCCGGAGATGTTCGTCAAATCCTCAGTATCTGTTGGCGGCTCAACAGAAACTTCAATTGAAATATCGACCGCAGAAGTCGAGCCGTTTGTTGTTATAATATATTCATAGCCTATAACTCCCATCTTGTTAATTATCTCCTGAGGCACACCTTTATCAATCAAATTAATTATTTCTGATGAGTTAGTAGCATTTTCTGCAATAGGATCTATTGTTACCGGCGGGATATCTATCTTTGTCAAAACAGCAAAATTTATTTTTTCGCTGGCTTGCGTGATTTCATACTGGTCTTTGGCGGCTATCCACCAAACGTGGTAGCCATCGGCAACACTGGCAGTTCTGGAAACAATCTGGCCATTTGCAGCTGTTCCTTCCGCTGCATTTGTGTCATCAACAAACAAAGCATATTCTATGGATGGAATGGCATAATTCCATAGTACAAATTTGAAATCCACATCAGACCCAAACACTGTCTGGCCTTCTGCAGGAGAGATAAGGCTGAAATTCAGATCGCATGCATCGCCTACCCCATTCCTGTTTGAATCCTCCTGCCCAGGATTATAGATTGATGGGCAAATATCACAGACATTACCGATTCCGTCATTATCGGAATCTTCCTGCCCAGGATTAGATGAAATGTATTCAGGGCATTCATTGCTGCATAATTCTGCATATTCATTGTTTAATCCGCATCCCCAGCATCCTATCTGAGGCCCTCCTTCAGAACTTTTGGTATTAGCTCCCCAATAACAGGATGTATATTTCTGAGTGTACCATGGAAGGAAGAATGAATTTGCACACACAGCCGGCTCAGAAATTCTGCTGCAGTCATTTCTGAGATAATTTAAATTATTTCCGCATGTCAAATGGCATGCATTTGAGCAATAGCCGTTTCCTTCATTTGAAGGTCCGCAAGCCCAGCAGCCTTCCTGAGTACTTCCATGATTATATCCTGTTCCCCAGTAGCATGAATGGGCTAGGTCCCCTTCCTGCCCGCCACTTCCCGGATTGTACTGGTAATAAATTCCTGATTCGCATTCAGACTGATTTAAATCATAACACCAGGCAGAAACTTTTCTTTGCGGGCAGGCGGCATTTGCGCAGTTATCACAAACATCCCCGACATTGTCTTTATCGGAATCTTCCTGCCCAGGATTATAAATTGAAGGGCAGTTGTCACATGCATCCCCTGTTCCGTCTCCCTCTAATCCAATTAACTGGACAGCGTCTATTTCAGTGTAGAAATAATCGCTGTGGACTGTGATTTTCACGCCTTTGACCGGATAATCTGTTCTTTCAAAAGTGATATTCAGCCAGCCAGGGCATTCAGTTGCATCCTCATTTTCCCATACTGTATGATTGTTGCCAAGAGTGTCTGTCAGCTCAACCTTTGTTACAAATGAGCCATTAGGCTGATAGGTCTCATGTATATCTACTCCGGTTGCATACACGCTTTTTTCATAGTCAAGTTTAATCCAGTCATATTCATTATCCCCGCTTGGCGACCAGGCTGTGTTTAAATCTTCGCATGTTTCTGTGTTTGGCTCTCCAAGCGCATCTATATACCCCCAGCATTCAGTGCATCCAGGCCCGTATCCTTCTTCTTCGCTTTCATCACCATAAGAAGAGCTGCCGGTTGCTTTAGATGCCCACTGGGAGATAACTGGTCCCCCAATCTCTCTATCCTCTTGTCCAGGATTATAAACAGCAGGGCAATTGTCAAATTCATTTGCAAGAGTATCATTGTCTATATCATCATCGCAAACATCCCCAACCAAATCATTGTCAATATCGCTTTGGTCCTGATTGACAATCAATATGCAATTGTCACACACATCCCCGAAAGTGTCGCCTTGTTGTGTCCTTATATAGGAAAATCCTCCGCCGTTTCCTCCGCTACGTGGACCAATTGTCCAGTTCAGCCAGTAAACATCCCAATATTCATTTGAAGATAATATATGCAGGCAAGTGTCTGATCCAGGAATATTCCCATTCCATCCATCAAAGCAGTCATTCCTCATTTCCTGCCATAAACTGACCGGGTCATAATATATAGAGCTGTAATACTTTGAAGTCTCGCTTCCGCACTGTCCGCACGCCCACTCAATATCTTCTGGTGAATTATAAACCGGCCCGTTAGGATACCTGTACAGGCAAACGCCATCTTCAATGCAGTCTTTTTCTTCCCCATAATCTGAATGCGTGAATGTTATTGTATCAGTTCCATTTGTCCTTATATAGGAAAATCCTCCGCCGTTCGGGCCTCCTCCATTTGAGCCGATTGTCCAGCCCAGCCAGTTTACATCCCAATAGCTGTCTGAATTTATGATGTGCAGGCAGGTATTGCTTCCAGGAATATTCCCGTTCCATCCGCTGAAGCAATTATATTTCATTTCCTGCCATAAACTGACAGGGTCATAATCGACAGAGCTGTAATAGTCTGAGGTTTCGTCCCCGCACTGTCCGCACGCCCACTCAATATCTTTTAGATTTTCCGGAGAATTATAAACCGGCCCGTTAGATTCCCTGTACAGGCACACACCATCATCAATGCAGTCTTTTTCTTCCCCATAATCTAAATGTGTAAACTCTACTTGTGAAAAATCGCTGTTGCTTTGGTCAGAATTATTGATGTTCATGCAGTTGTCGCATGCATCCCCTATCCCGTCTCCGTCAGAATCTTCCTGCCCGGGATTGTAAACATAAGGGCAATTATCGCAAGCGTCTCCAAGATTGTCTTTAGCAGTCCTTGTGTAAGAAAATCCTCCTCCAGGAGGCATCCCATCGTTTTCTCCTTCTGTCCAGCTGTTAAATTTGATGCCGATGTAGATATCATCAGCAATAACATGCAAGCACATATCCTCTCTTACTAAATTATTATCTGGCCGGCAGCTTATTAAATTAAACAAATTGTCAAAATTCAATGAATCTTTATCTGTGCAATTGCCATACGCCCATTCTGTGCCAGCTGGATTTGCGCTACAGTCATGAAGCACATCATTCATTGTCTGAGATATGCTGTTGAACAACGGTCCTTTTATTCCTCTGGTCAGGCACACATCAGGAGTTATGCAGTCTTCTTCATTGCCAAAATTGTGTTTTGTAAAGATTAAAATATCGCTGTCATTCTGATCAGAATTAGATACATTGAGGCAGTTGTCGCAAGCATCTCCTACCATGTCTTCATCGGAATTATTCTGGTCAGGATTGTAAATATCCGGGCAATTGTCGCAAACATCCCCTGTTCCGTCAGGATTTTCTGATGCTTTTATATAGCTGAATCCGCCATCGCCAATTTTATTTCCATCTTCTTTGCCAGAGTTCCAGGTCAGAAATTTGATATTAATATACTTATTATCTGTCATAAGATGGAGGCACATATTTTTTCCTATCATGTTTAGAGGATTGCATCCCGCATTGCTGATAAATGTGTAAAATGACAACGAGTCCTTGTTTGCGCAATTACCATATGCCCATTCTGTTCCAAGCGGGCTCATGCTGCCGCAGCCCGGCTCAGCATAAAGTTCTAAAACACTGTTATATATTGGCCTGCTGCAGTCTCTTGTTATGCAGACATTTTCTGTTATGCAGTCATTTAATCCCTGGGTGCGAGGATGCGCAAATTCTGTTGTTTCCCCATTTCTAGTTCTGTTATAGCTAAATTCTTCTCCTCCCCATATCATCCAGGAGTTCCAATGGATGTCATAATAATTATTTGAGCCTATAACATGAAGGCAGGTGTCTGATCCGGGAATATTTGAATTGCTGCCCATGAAACAATAACTTTTCATCTGCTGCCATAAACTTTCTGCATCATAATCTGCAGAGCTGAAATATCCAGAGGTTTCGTCCCCGCACTGTCCGCACGCCCACTCAATAGAATTATTTTCTGTATTATAGATAGGCCCGACGCAGTCCCTGTCCATGCATACTCCTTCTTCAATGCAGTCTTTGACTGTGTCTTGTTCAATAGTCGGATTTGTAAATAATATTTTTATGCTTTCTCTATCCTCTTGTCCAGGATTGTAATCTGCAGGGCAGTTGTCTTCTTCATCAGCAATTCCGTCCATGTCAGAATCAATGCTTCCGGATGCCTTGTAGCTTGAAAAATGGGCAACATCAAAGACAAGAGTGCCTGGCCCTGAATAAATAATAGTGCAGAGCTCAAGAGGGCATTCAACAAAATTTCCGCTGTCATTCTCATCAACCAGAACTACAGGGTTTGCAATCTTGAGATTATACAGCGTCAGCGTTGCTGATTTGTTCAGCTCAGGAAGCGCTGTTGAATTTATGCTGATGAAATTATAGGATATATTCACATAAGAATCAATGTCAGCAGCCGTGAAGTCAATTGGCTGATTGCCGAATTCTATTTTTCCTTCCCCAAATCTCTCAAGGACTGCATTGTAAACCTCATCCATATTTGCCACAGATATGAATTCAGTTGTCATTCCGTTGAATGTCTCTGCAAGCGGCAGAAGCTCAGGGTTTGTGTATAGTCCTGTATAACTTGAATCATGCTGGTATGTCCCCCATTCCATATTGCGGGGGCTGTAAGCTGCGTTCAGCTCCCATACGAGCATCTTGTCCTCGCTGCCATACACCAAATCAATATTTCCGTCCTTGTCTATGTCTGTCAGAACAGGGGATTCTCTGAATGCAATAGAATACCATTCTTGCCCGTGAACAGAGTGCACATAAGGTATAAACTTTTGGAATATAATATTTCCTTCATGGTCAAATGCCTGAAGAGTGCAGTTCTGGCCATCTTCTGGAAAGCAGAAATTATCTGCAATCAAGATTTCATTATAAGAATCCTCATTTATGTCCCCTATCACAGGAGACATTAGTGAATTGCATGAAACATTCACTGGCCAGCCATCTGTGATGCTTCCGTCATTTTCCAGAGAAATAAGCGCGCATCTGTACCATCCCCCGCCTATTTGATATCCTCCGGAAGCAACAATCTCAACATCTCCGTCATTGTCAGTATCTCCTATTGCAGGGGAAGCTTCACTCCCTCCAATCAAATATTCTCCTCCATACTGGACTGGCCATCCCGGAACAACGCTCCCGTCAGAATTAAGCACTACTATCCCTTCATGCCTTGAGTTGGCAATGACTTCAAGATTTCCGTCATTGTCAATGTCTGCCAGAACAGGAGCCTTAAGGCCCCAGTCATCCAACATTACTGGCCAGTTGTCCATAATAGTCCCATCATGCTGGAATGCGTATACATAACCATCCCACGTTTCAACTACTATTTCATTATAGCCGTCATTATCTAAATCTCCAATAGCAGGAGCACATGCACTATCATCATTTTCTATGTAGACTGGCCATCCAGGCAGCATATTGCCCCCATAATCCAGCACAGATATGATCTCCCCCCATTCGGACATTGTAACTATATCTGGTTGATTGTCATTGTTGATATCCGCTTTTGCGATGCTTAAGATGTTATGCGCTGGAAATGGTCCTACCACTGTTCCATTCAGGACCTTGTCGACTGCAAAACCCCAGCCAGTGACGCTTCCGTCTGTATGGAGGGATATCCTGATAGTATTCCCAGATGCAGCAGGGGTCCAGACATCTTCCAGGCTTCCATGATAGTCGGCAACATAATTATAATTTTGGTCATAGATAGTGATCCAATCGCAGCAGTTCTCGGTCTCTATTCTGGAGAAGTGCAGGGCTATATTTGAAAAGCCAGGCTTTGTGATTGTCCACCATTCATTAATATCATTTGAATAAGGATGCTCTGATTCAAGGGAATAATTAATAATATTTCCTTCCATCAATTCATTGCCTTCGCTGTCCAGCACAAAAATTCCATCTTCTGTTCCAATAATTGTTTCTTTTTTGCCGTCATTGTTCATGTCCATGAAAATAGGGGAAGGCCGGATTTCGTACATGTCCTGTATTAAACTAGGCCATCCTTTCAGACTTGTTCCATTGCTATGCCATGCATAAATATTTACTTCAGGAAAGTAAGAGTCAGTCTCTCCAGTTACCATTTCAGGATTTGGGTTTCCGTCAATGTCTGATATTCCAGGAGGAGAAATAATTCGATTGGTTGTTGTCTGAGGCCATCCGGCTTTGATTGAAGGGTCTATCACAACAGTCATCAGGCCGTCGCTTTTATAATTGAACTCATTTTGATTATTAGTTGTTAGTCTTAATGTATAAAAGTCAGCCTCATTTACTGCACTGGCATTCCATAATGCAATTGGTTCATATGTTTTCTGTGTCTGCCCGTCATCTAATAGAGTTATGCCTTCATCAGACCATACGCATCCAGTCGTATCCCTGCCTTTGCACCATTCCACTACATAATTCTGGAAATAATTTCCCTTTGCTGTCCCGTTTATCTCTATGATTTTATTTGAAAAGAAATCCCTTTCAGTAGGATAGGTGATATATACATTGTCAATGTTGACATTCACTTCGGCTGTAGATCTCTTTCCGGAGCTGTCGCTCACATTCAGCCTGATGGAAAGATTGCCATCGCTCACGCTTGTGGTGTCAAAAAAAGCAAGAACATCATTAACAACCTCAGAAGAGGATTGTTCTATTAAAATCCATTTAGGATTTGGATTTGCTGCAGTTATAATTGTAAATCCCCCCATATCCCAGTTTCCACTTCCTGATTCGGCATTATCAAAAAACACTGTTTCATCATCAGCGCTGACATTTATGTCATCCACATAAAATCCTTCCCATACAACTGAAGAATCTGTTTGGTATCTGAATCTCAGATAGATTATCTCATCTACATAATCGTCAAGGCTGATGGTCTTCTCATCCCAGCCGGGCCATTTTGAGTTAATATCATTATATGTTGCAAGCGTATCCCACGAAATTCCGTCGTCATACGAGACCTCAACATAGGCATAGTCATATTCTGTTTCCATCTCATATTTTGTGAAAAAGTCAAGGGTCGCTGTTGATGCACCTGTCAGGTCAATTTCATTGACCGTCTGCATATAGTTGTTAAGGTCATCTCCCTGTCCCGAATAAAATACATTGCCTTCTTTTTTAGCGACCTCAACTTTATAATTATCCAGGCTGTTTCCCTCTGAAGGATAGGCTGTGCCCACTATAGGAATTGTATCTTCCAGTCTTTCATCATTTCCAGGATAAACTATAATTGCAATTGGATTTTCAGTATATCCCGCGCACCATTGAGAAATAATCCCGTGCAGATCGTAGAATGCATGGCATATTTCAGTTATATGTGGTGTGCCGTCATTTAAGTCATAATTATTATCATCCGCTATCAGCATATCTTCAAGGTTTTCAGACCAGGACCAAGGCTGCATCTTCATTGCCATTATTGTAAGATTATCTGAAAGACTTGCCCCCAGTTGCTCCCTGGTGTCCCATAATGCACCTCCAAAAGTCTCTCCTGTGCAGTGTGGCTCCCCTTCATCTCCCCAGAAATCTATGCAGAGGTCATCATAAGGGTATCTTTTTGTGTTGTTGAGCAGTCTCAGGCAGAATTCTCCAGTAGCTCCTTCAAAAACTTCCTCAGACATGCAGGAATTGTTGTTTATTGTTGAGGCGAAATAATCTGCCCAGCCCTCCATCATGCCCCCTGTTTCTCCCCAATATGGCCCCAGATATGGATGAACCTGGAAATGCACGTTATGAGTATATTCATGATAAATCACATCACTTGAAAGAGATGTTGCATCACATCCGCCCCCTGGACCATAAAAATTAATATTTCCATCAGCATATGCATTGCATGTTCCCTCTTCCTCAACATACGCTGCCATCTGATAATTCATTTCATTTATGTTGAAAGGCCCGTCCAAATCTTTTGTAAAGAAGTCATGAATCAGATTTGCATGATAAAATACATTTGACTCCTCCTGCATGTAAGAAATATCATAGTCATTCCAGCTCCAGCTGTGTGTTTCAGGGGCAGTTGCACTGTATTCATGAGCTGTGTCGGCCTGCGCATAATTATTGACATCGACATATGGCCCTTTGAGCTCCGAATATACTGTAATTCCTTGGCCGGTTCCAAGATAATCAAGGGAGTAATCTCCATTCAGGTCAGTGTTGGAACTTTCAATGCCCTCGGCATCCACTTCATCATGAGCAAAATTTTTCTCCACCTGCCCCTGGCTCGGATATTCGGGATAAATCATTCCTGAGACAGTGCCGCTCACAGAATCTTCCCTTAGGTTATCATACTTGTAAAGGACTTTTCCGTTCTCCGCATCCACAAAGAATGTCCATTTCCCAAGAGGATTTTTTATAAGTGGCATATCCACTTTCCATGCTAGATAATTCTTTCCATCTGAATGGAATATCACAAGAGAGGTGTTTTCAGCATTTACTCTCAAGATTTCAGAGGATTTATTGTCAATTCTTATCAGATTATCTCTTTTATATCCCTCTTTCTCCTCCTCTTGGATGTTATTCAAATCATTTTTTGTCGGCCTTGATTTTTTTTCTGTCCCTTGAAACCCTTCGATTCTTTTTTCTTCAATGTTCGTTGCTCCATCAACATCTGCAAGGCGGTATTTGGTTATTCTTGCTGCATCATTCTCAGAGAGATTGGGGGTAACATCTAATTCGAGTTTTGGATAATACAATGATTGCACCTTGACGACTTTGTTGTTTGCAATCACGAGGTTGACATGGCTGTTCCAAACAGGAATCCCCTTGTAATTCTGCCTGTAATTCACATACCACATTTCTTTTTGGGATGCTTTGTCTGAATCAGCACTTTCAAGTTTCAGGTCAGAAGCCTCGGTCTTCAGGATTTCCTTGTTCCTATCCATGAAGCTTCTTGTTGCAGACTCTATGCTCATTCCATTGACTGAGGCTGTGCCCAATCCGCTGATAAGCTCAGCATTATATCCTGAGACAGTTATCCCGTTCTTGTCCTCTTGGATTTTCCATTTATCAGGATTGCTGTCAAAGACAGTTTTTCCGGTCAGAGTGATGTTTTGGATTATAAAGAAAAGCGATAATAATGTTGCAATACCAATCAGGGCATAAATTATTTTGCTGATTTTCATTTTTCAACCACCGTTTTGCAGGTGTTGTTCACGCATTTTGTTTTCAGGTTTCCGGCGATTCCGGTGCAGAAATCAGGGCATACTGCCTCCTTATCAACATTACTTTCATAATATTCCCTGTTTCCGACAAAGCATTGCCCTGTGGATATTTCCTTTCCGCCGCAGATGCAGTCGCTGTCCATACTGCAGGAATCCTTTTCAGGCATTTCTGTCAGTGTTCCGTTTGATACATTAAATCCATTAGATTTCTTTTCTTCATAGGCGCAGCCTGAGGCGCCGGCGATGGTTAATGCTAAGGCAATTAGAATTATAATCACTCCTAAATTCATGACCCCCATTTCAGCTCTTTTGCAGTCCCTTTTATCTGAAAAATCAAGTCATTTTGCCTTTAAAACTCTTTTTAAAGTTTTGATTTATCTGCTTTTTGGGCTTTTTCAGAAACCTTTAAAAGAATCCAGAACAATCAAGGGTTATGGTAGCAGATTATACAGAATTCAAGGGGAACAAGATAATTGTCCTGAAAAGAACTCCCGAAGACAAGTTCGGATTCAGCTTCGGGAAGACAAAGGCCAAGCTGATTCTCGAGCATCTTGAAGAGATAAAGAAGTTTGCCGAAGAGTGATCTTGAAAACAAGCGCCCGGTCCGGGCGTATGGGCACAAAAGAAAAGTTTATAAAGATGTGCCCACATAGTTCTTCATGGTATATTATGAAATAAGAGAAGTTAATGGAAAGAAACAGAACTATCTTATTTACAACAAAAGAGAAAATGATAAATGGGTTAAGCAAAGCAAGTTCATTGGAACAGGGGATATTTCTAAAGAAAATGTAAGTAAAGAAAAAAAGAAATTTGAATTAGAGTTGATTCTAAATAAAAATTACAAATACCTGGCAAAAAAGCAGGTTGAAGAAATAGAAAAATTAAGGCAGATTTATTTTGAGAAAGTCGATAAATTAAGCAAAGAAGAATTTGAAAGATTTGAGCATTCATTCTTTACTGAATTAACTTATAACAGCAATGCAATAGAAGGCAGCTCATTGTCTTTGGAAGATACTTCTTTAGTCATAGATGAGCATCTTGCCCCAAAAGGAAAAACTGTCAGGGAGATTCATGAGGCAGAAAACCATATCCAGGCAATAAAATTCATGAAGTCTTATAAGGGAGAATTAAATGAAGAATTTATATTAAGGCTTCATGGAATAATCCTGAAAGATATTTCTGAAAGATTTGCAGGCAGATATAGGGAAAGTGAAGTAAGGATTTTCGGAAGCGCTGTCAAATTTCCCAGGTCTGATGTTGTACCTCAATTAGTCAAGGGACTGGCTTATTGGTACAATAAATACAAGAGAGAGTATCATCCCTTTGAGATGGCTGTGATTTTTTCAATAAAATTTGTGTCTATTCACCCATTTGTTGATGGAAACGGCAGAATGTCAAGGCTTCTTATGAATTTTATCCTGAAGAAGAACAAATATCCATGGATAAATGTGTATATGAAGCAGAGAGAGGATTATTTAAAGGCAGTAAGAAAATCAAATGATGAGGATTATTCAGTTGTTCTTGAGTTTATGATAAAAACATTAAGAGAAAACCTCCGAGAATTCGGATTCTTGTAATATGGGCACAATTTAAGCTATATTAGTTAATGTGCCCACATAGTTTCGCAGCATGCAAAAATAAAATAAGCCTGATGGCATGCTCGCTTCTAAAAAGGTTTAAAAGAAATAACTTCTTATTAATAGAAAAGAGGATGAGATGAGACTTACGACTAAAAGGCTTATCCTGAGGGATATAACTAAAAAGGATGCGAAGGATCTGGTCAGGAATATAAACAATCTTAATGTGTCAAGGAATCTGGCAGCTGTTCCTTATCCCTATACCATGAAGGATGCAAAATGGTATATCAAAAAACAACTCAAAGAAATAAAAGAAAAATCTAGAAAAGGCTATATCTTTGTCATAGAATTAAAGTCTAAAAAAGGATTGATTGGGGCAGTTGGTCTTCATAAAGTTGACAAATTCAACGGAACTGCAACAATGGGATACTGGCTTGGCCAAAATTACTGGAGGCAGGGAATAATGTATGAGGCTGCCTGCAAAGTTCTAGATTTTGCATTCAAAAATCTGAAACTTAGAAGAATAGACATCGGAGCATGGACTAAAAACGAAAAATCAAACGGGCTAATCAAGAAACTCGGATTCAAGAAAGAAGGATTCAGAAGAAAGGCGATTAAAGTCAAAGCGGACGGAATAGTCCGCGATGAGTTTATCTACGGCATGCTAAGAAACGAGTGGAAAACTGCTGAAAACTAGAAAACTATAAATACAACCGCGCATTAAAACAAGAATAAGGATCAAAAAAGAGTGTGAGTCTCTGAATAAGGTCAAAACGATATTCTGCTCGGTCCGGGCGTATATCAAAAACGGATTTTTTATGGGACTCCAAAACGAGTCCCGATGATTATCCGATTATGATGTGTATCCGAGCGGGGCGCCTTTTTTTCTGTTGTAAAAAGATTTAAATATTGACATTTGCCAATATGTTATATGGACAGAAAACTTACTTTATTAAAAGCCTTGGCTGATGAAACGAGATTAAAGATAGTTGAATTCTTATTAGATGGCGAGAAATGTGTCTGTGAGATATTCCCTCATGTTAAAAGAACCCAATCAACTGTTTCTATTCATTTAGGCAATTTGGAAGAAACAGGAATTCTTGCATCAAAAAGAGAAGGCAAGAAGATTTTTTATAAAATCAAGGATAAAAAAGTCTGCGATATTTTCAAAGCGCTTGGAAATTCCAAGGGTAAAGTTTTGAAACAAAATTGTTGTTGTGAAAAATGAATAAAAAATATCTTTATGCAGGAATTGGAATAGCAGTTGTGTTATTATTAGTTTTTATGCTCCCAAAATATCTTAATGGAAATGTTACTGCATTCGAATCCAAAATTTCTGGAGAGATTGAAAAAATTGAAGTTTATCATTTCCATGCAACAAGACAATGTTACACTTGCAAAACCGTTGGAGCATATGCTGAGGAGACTGTAAACACTTATTTTGCTGATGAATTAAAATCTGGGAAAATTGTTTTTGCTCATGTTAATGTAGACCTGCCTGAAAACAAAGCTTTTGTAGATAAATACGAAGCCAAGGGTTCTTCACTGTTAATCGGAGTTTATGGAAAAGATGGAAGTTTCTCAAAACAAGAAGACACTAATGTTTGGTATAAAATAGACAATGAAACTGATTTTATGAATTACCTTAAAGGCGTAATTGAACAAAAATTTTCTGGAATTTAAAATGGATTTGATGTCTTTTATGCAGACAATGGGGACGAATAGCTTTCCTTTAATTGCTGCATTTTTTATTGGCTTAATGACTGCATTAAGTCCTTGCCCGCTTGCTACAAATATAACTGCAATCGCTTATATCTCTAAAAAAATAGACAATGGAAAACATACGCTTATTACAGGATTTGTTTACACTCTTGGAAGAATGTTTACTTATGTTCTTTTAGCAAGTTTAATTGTTTATGTTGGAGTTAATGTTCAAGCAGTTTCCTTGTTTTTGCAAACATATGGAGAAAGAATTTTAGGGCCTTTATTGATTTTTATGGGTTTGATAATGTTAAATCTCATTAAACTACCGTCTTTGAAATCAGGAAACAGTATCAATAGCATAAAAGAAAAGCTTTCCGAAAAAGGTTATTGGGGAAGTTTCTTATTGGGAGTAATCTTTGCTTTGGCTTTCTGTCCTTTTAGTGCTGTTCTGTTCTTTGGGATGCTAATTCCTTTGGCATTAAAATATTCTGATGCTTTTTTAATTCCTTCAGTATTTTCCTTTGCAACAGGTCTTCCAGTCATCATTTTTGCATTTATTTTAACTTTTAGTGTTTCCAAGCTTAGTAAGGTAATGAATAAAGCACAAATTTTTGAAAAATGGATGAGATATGCTATTGCTATAACTTTCCTTATTGTGGGCGTTTATTACACCTGGAGAATTTGGATCTAGAAAGATTTAAATATTGGTATGCGTCAATATGTTAAGTAGATAAAAAAATGAAAAACAATAAGAATCGATTATGGGCTGTTTTGGCAGTTATTTTGATAGCTTTGATAATTGGTTTGATTGTCTCTCAAAAATTATTTATTGGGAAAGAAACAAAGGGTATGGTACTTCTTATAGAATTTGAAGAAACTCAGGGATTGCTAAACTGGGCAAACGAATTAGAGGGCAGGAATATGACTGCTGTAATTCAAGTGCAACATAATATTGTTGGTGAGCATTGCGATGTTATAAAAAATCTGTCTGACAGAGGATTTGAGATTTCTGGGCTTTATGCCCCTGAAGCTTTTTGGGACAAAAATTATACTTTTCAATATGAAAAGATGAAAGAAGTCAAAGACAAGATAGAATCTTGCACAAGCAAGAAAATGCGTTCATTTGGTTCAAGATATTTTGCATATGATGAAACAACACTAAAAGTAGCAGATGAATTAGGTATAGAATATGTTTTTGCAAGAGGAACTACTGGAGCAAGAGCAACAATATACAAGCCGATAGAATATAATGCCAAAATAATTGCAGTTAGCAATGTTCCTTCAGAAAAATTGGGGACAGGAAGTCTTTGCGATTATTCTCTTTGGGCAAGAGGCGAGGACCCCGATAGTTTTCAAAAAATAGCGATAAGCTCTCTTAAATCAAATGATAAAGTAATCTTGGTAAGCCATGCATATCTTGGCGGAATGAAACTCAGATGGTGGAATGCTTATCAAGAAGTTTTAGACAAAAGTAAGGTAAAATGGATGAATTTAGATGAATTTGCAACTGTTGATTATGAACTGCCAAATGCACAGATACCTGTAAATAGAGAAGTAAAATATGATGTTCCTAAACCTGAAATTCCATTAGAAGATGAAGCAGAATGCCCCTCTGAGGAATTGGTTTGTTATTAAGAATGGAACAAAACGACAAAAAATTCAGCGGATGGCATGGAATTCCAAGAGATAAAATTGACTGGAAACCTTCCATTGATGACGAAAAATGCATTGGCTGCGGATTGTGCGCTGCAACTTGCGGCAGAGGGGTTTATAGATTTGAGTATTGCAAGAAAAAGCCTATAGTTACTAGCCCGAATAATTGCCTTGTCGGATGCCAGACTTGCGCAAATCTGTGCCCTGCTAAAGCAATAAAATTTGCAGAGGGCGATAAAACAAGAAAGAAGGCCCAGAAAATAATAACAGAATTTGATATTCTTCCTAAAATCAAAAAAGAATTGGAATTAAGAAAGTCTGAATTAAACACAACAGATGGCTGTTGTACAGGATGAAAAAATGAAAATAAAAATAATCGGCAGCGGTTGTCCGACATGCCATAAACTGCATGAAATGGTTTTGTCTTTGAAGAAAGAAGGCAAGATTAAAGCAGATATTGAATATTCTAAAAACATCAATGAATTAATTGAGTTAGGAGTCATGGGAAGTCCAGCCTTGCTTGTTAATGGCAAAGTTGCAAATGTTGGAATGCCTGAAGATGAAAAAAAGCTTCTTGAGATAATTAAAAAGAATTCTAAATAAAATGGAAAGAAAAGATTGGTATATGTTGTTTTGGATTGTCTTAGTATTCGGAATTTTATATTTTGTCCCCTCTCAAACTGATTGGTTTAGAACTTCAATCTTATCTGCTTTTGATTTATTGCATGAATATGCTCAAAAACATGTTTTAACTTGCTTAGTTCCTGCTTTATTTATTGCAGGAGCAATAGCCGTCTTTATCCAAAAAGAAAAAGTTATGAAATATCTTGGGCATGAGGCAAATAAATTTGTCTCTTATGGTGTTGCTTCTGTTTCAGGGGCAATATTAGCTGTTTGCTCTTGCACTATCTTACCTTTGTTTGCAGGAATAAGAAAAAGAGGAGCAGGCTTAGGTCCTGCAATAACATTCCTATTTGCAGGCCCAGCCATTAATATCGCAGCAATATTCTTGACTATGTCTATATTAGGTTATAAAATAGGTTTAGCAAGGGCAATTGCAGCAATTTCTCTTTCTATAGTTGTGGGATTAACAATGGCCTTTATCTTTAGAGAAAAAGTCAGCAAAGAAAAATTAATAATTCAGGAAACAGAAAAATCAAAATTATCAAACATAACTCTTGCAGTCTTTTTCGGCTTAATGATTGCAATTTTAGTTGTTAATGGCTTACAGATAAGTACAATCCTAAAATATTCTTTAATGATGATTTTCACATTGAGTGTTATTGGATTAGTTTTATGGAAATTCAAGGACCACATCGCTCAAAAATGGCTTGGAGAAACCTGGAGCTTTTCAAAGATGCTCCTTCCATTGTTGTTTATAGGGGTTTTCATTGCAGGATTTATCATGCCTTTACTGCCTCAAACACTAATAGAAAGCTTGGTAGGGCATAATACCTTGCTCGGAAACTTAATTGCTTCAATATTCGGGGCATTTATGTATTTTTCAACCTTAACAGAAATACCGATAGTTCAGGCATTGATTGCCAAAGGCATGGCTTCTGGACCAGCTCTTGCATTACTTCTTTCAGGTCCAAGTTTAAGTCTGCCCAGTATGCTAGTAATAAGAAATGTTCTAGGAACAAAAAAAACTGCAGTTTATGTAGCTCTTGTAATATTATATTCTACAATCGCAGGATTAATTTTTGGGCTATTGCAATAAATTCCCCTGCAGAAAACTATAGATACAACTGCGCATTAAAACAAGAATAAGGATCAAAAAAGAATTTGAGTCCCTGAAAAGGGTCAAAACGATATTCTGCCTCAGCTAATTCTAAGTTGATTAAAATGATCCAAGAAAAGCTATCCATTCCATCTCGACAATCCTTAAAAACTCTGATGCTGTCTAGGAAATAAGCATTAATCAAAGGATAAAACCTGAGAGTCCCGATGATTATCCGATAATGATTTGTATCCGGTCCGGAAGAATTTGTTTAAAGTTATTATTTTCTGAAATCATCAATTTTAGGTTGTTTGAACAAAAGTTCTTTTTTTAACCCCGCCTTCAAAACTTCCATAAGCTCTTTTTTGTCTAGGCCCCATTTGATTCTACTGACAAAATCTTTTAATTCAAGCCATTCATAATCAACATGCTCTTTATTCATTTTAACCATGCCCTCTTTAACAAAAGCAATATAATTTTTTTCATTAAACTCTTTGCCGTTCCAAATATAAACAGAACCCCAGTTTAGATCAAATATGTCTGTTGCTTCAAGATTTGTTTCTTCTTTCATTTCCCTTTTTATGGCTTTTATCTCATTTTCACCATTCTCAATACTTCCAGTTACTGTAAACCAAAAATCTCCCCCATGCTTGGGATCTTTGGCATTGTTTCTTAATGCAAGGAATTTTTTCCCATTACATACAAATGCAAGGATTTTTTTATTCATATTTTTAAGAATTATCGGCAGTTTATATTTCTTTTTATTTAATTGTTCTTATCTCAGTACAATTATTTCTGAGGCATTTTCTAAGTTTTCTTTCATTTTTTAATAATTTTTCTAAAGAATGTACCGAATTAAAATATTTTATATCTATCTCTTCTTCGAGTTCTTTACATAATCTCTGGCTGATTGTTCTTTCATCGATTAAGACGGGTATTGGGTTATTGAGGTATTTTTTATGGTACTTTGAATAGGCTATCTCTACTATAGTTCCTGGCGATAGACCTATCCCTATCATTATATCATCTTTCAAACTAAGACTAGTGTTTAGGAAAGTCCAGTCGCCCTCTACCTCTTCGATCTTATCACAGAATTTAAGATATTTATCTAAATATCTAGATCCCCCCTTTGGAACGTTTCCAACTACCAGCTTACCTCCCAATTCCTTGTATACTTTTGCAATATCCAAAGGAAATCCATCATCTGGAATAATATCTATTCTTGATATGTTCTCTACAAGAACCTTGCCTATTTTTTGTTTATAGATCCCATACTCATTTTTTTTGATTTTCCCGTATCTGAATATTTTTGTTTTATCTGTCGGCCCGATTATTAATGAAGAAAGATTAGACATTTTTTAATAAATCCTCCAATTTTTTTGATGCATTGAATAACGAATCCCCAACGCATATTTCTCCGTGAAGTTTCATTACTGCAAAACCATCATTCTTATTCAACAGGTTAATTATTTTGTCCGATTCTCCGAACTTTCCATACCTTAAATATTCTGAAGACGCATATTTTTGCATCATAGGATCATAGGTCAGCTTTTGATTATGTGCATGAATTACTGATTTTATAGAAGGTATCTTTTGGTACAATTCTATAATTAAAGGAGTTTCAGATGAAGGATGCTTTTCACCTTGCCAGATTACAGTTTTATCCTTCACTTCTTTGACCAAGGATAATTCATTTTTTGTCAAATTCCCGATATTCGAACCTGAAGCAGAAATCAAGATGCCCTCCGGAATTTTTTTGCTTAAGAATCCTGCAGAGCCCCTGATAAGATCATATTCAAGCAATAACTCTCCAGTTTCTCTGAATTCTGAAAAATTCTCTTCAACACATCTTTGATATGTGTTATCTGATGGCAGCTGATTAGACTCATATCTTATTCTGTTAAAATGGTTATAGATGTTATCTGCTATTTTTTCTAATGGGGCCATTGTTACTTTCTCAGGATTTATCTCAGGCCAGACTATGTAGCCTCCCCATTGCTGAATTGTTTCCAGTGATTTCAAAGTGATTGGATGATTCCAAAACGAACCATTCATTGCAGGCGCAATTATAACCTTCTTTTTGTTGCCTATAGTGCTTGCAATTATACTTAAGGGATAACTGTCTGAAATGCCATTTGCAATTTTATTTAATGTATTAAATGTGCATGGAGCGACTACCAATAAATCTTCTGCTGGCAGTTCATTTCCTGATATAGAATAATCTAATGATATATTATTATTAGGAATATCAAACTCTTTTAGCTTGACTAATTTTTTAGTCATATCCGTTAAGAAGGTGTACAGATTCGCCCCCTCAGAAGTTAATTCTTTGATCAATTGAGGGATAACAGAGCATTTTTTCGCCCCGCTCATTACGAGATATATATTCTTATCTTGCAGTATTTTCATTTTTTCGCCCCCAGTTGCCTGTAATATTCATATGCAACTATTGGAACTGCTGTTGGGAGCGTCAAAAAAGGAGTTTCTTTTGTTATTGGGATAGAAATCATTTCATCTAGCTTCATAATCTTCTTTTCGCTCAAGCCACTTGTTTCAGTGCCAAATACAAATACCTTGTTTCCTTCAGATAAGTCTAATTCATATAATGTTTTGTTAGAATAAGGTGATGTTCCAATAAGATATTTGCCATTATTATGCAGATAATCAGCTGCTTCATCTAATGCCCCGAATTTTTTAACCATAGGCATTTTTTCAATGCCCCAGGATTTTACTTTGGCCACAATTTTTGGATGGTTCATGTCTATTGAGTTTCCAGAGATATAAAGGTCGCAATTTCCTAAAGCCGAAGCTAATTGAAATATATGGGCTGCATCATATGGCGCTCTTAAACAATCGAACAAAAGTCCTATTCTTTTTTCCATTTTTCCCCCAAAAATTTATGTGAATTATATTCTGCTATTGATCCTTGAGCAGCAGCGACTATGATTTGCTTTAAATTTCCAGTTATGTCTCCGGCAGCGTAAGCCCCCAGAATATTTGTTTCCATGTTTCTATTGACATTTATATATCCTTCATTATCTAATTCAATTCCAAAATCTTTTGCAAGAGAATTGTTTGGCAACAGGCCTATACAAACAAATATCCCGTCTGCAACTATATCTTCCAATCCTTCCGGACTTTGAATTTTAACAGATTTTAATGTATTTTCTCCTTCAAGAGATGCCACATTGCATCCTACCCTGTAAGGTATCTTTAACTCATCAATTTTTTCCTTATACTTGTGTTTTGCATTCAGCTGATTGTCTTTTTCAATGATTTTAACATCACATCCTAAATTTTTCAGATAAAGGGCAGTTACTGCCCCGGTATTCCTTCCGCCAATAACTAAGACTTTTTTATCAATAAATTGCTTTCCATCCTGAGCACAATAATAAAAAACTGAATTTCCCAGATACTTTTCAATTCCCGGAATATCAAGTTTCTTTTGTTTTGTTCCAGTGGCCAGAATAATAGATCGTGCAAAATATTCTTTTTCTTTGTTGCTTATGGTGAATATATCATCTTTTTTCCCCAATTTTTCGATGTCTGCTTTTTCAAATCTAATCCTGTTGTTTGCCAGATGCTCTTTAAATTTTGAAATCAGTTCAGTACCGCTTAATTCGTTAAATCCAAGGTAATTGTCTACAGTATAATGTGAATCTACAGAAACTTTTGGAAACCATCCTTCAGAGACAGATTCCAATAGCTTGAACTTAAGCCCATCATTTTCTGCGTTTATTGCAGCAGACATTCCCGCTGGACCTGCCCCAATAATCACCAAATCTTCTATCTCCATATTATTTTCCTCCTACAATTATTATTTGATGCGAAGTTATTTCCGTTTTTTCTTTATTTCCAAAATACTTTTTGATTTTTTCAATATCAGATTTATCAATTTTGTCCATAAACGGAAACATATTTAGGACCTTCACTAATTTTTCATAGGAATAAATGTTTTTTATCTTGAATTCTTTTAATTGGACATTTGTGAATCCTGCAATCCTTAAGCTATCAGTATAAAACTTAGGGGTTCTGGATCTGACAAGCCTTCCAGGGAATAATTTTGCAATTTCTTCAAGACCTTTTCCAGGCCCGTACTCCTTGAAGAAGAATTTTCCGCCCTTCTTCAAAACCCTATAAACTTCAGATTCCGAGAAATTTGTTACATTTTTTGCAGTAACTGAATCGAAATACTCATCTTGAAAAGGAATCTTAAAATTATCAGCCAATATCAGTTTTACAGCTAAACCTCTCGTTCTTTCCTTAGCTTTTTCAAGCATTTCTTTAGAATTGTCAATACCATAGGCTTCGGAATATTCTTGCCTATTCTTGTTTATTAGCTGCTCTAGGACAAAGGCGTTGCCTGTGCCCACATCTAGTATTTTCCCATGTCTAGGAGTATTTGCAGAAATTAGATTTAAGAATAATTCATTGATATTTGAATAAGATGGATTATTTTCATTAAAGAAATCTTCCCTTAAATCAACTACTGATTTATTATAGAATCCCTTATTTCGCATATTTTCTATAGACATATTTAGCTTATAAATTTTACTACTGCAGAATTAAGAAAAGTCATTCTCCATGATTCTGTCTTTAGGAAGACAAAGGCCAAGCTGATTCTCGAGCATCTTGAAGAGATAAAGAAGTTCGCTGCAGAATAAACCTTGATAATTTATTCCTTGTAAGCAAGGGTTATGATTCCCGCTACTATCAGATAAGCCCCTATTATAAGAGAGATCACCTGCGGAGCCACGAGTAATATGCCTCCAAGAACTATGGAAATTATTGCCCCAGTTTTCTTTGTGATTTTTTTCTTTGCCATAATTAATTGAACAAATTCAAGAATTTAAACCTTTTCAGAAAAAGAAGAAGCGTCCGCCCCGAATTTATTTGCAAGCTTCTGCAATAATTGCATCTTGGCCTTCTTTATTTCCAAACATCTGATTCAGGACTTTAGAAGTCAGGTCTTCTTTCTGGAAATAGCAGTTTGCAGCAGTCACATTTCCGAAAACCATAGTATAATGGCATTTTTCATTTTCAAATCCATAAATCGTGGCAGTCATAAGCTGCCCTCCAGAACTCATAGTCGTCTCGGCAGGAGTGCATGAAGGGAAATATTGGCCCAAACAAGGAGGACCATCACATATAATTTTTCCATCAGTTGTTTTCTGGATATTGCTATCGCCGGGAGGACTGCCAGGAGCTCCACATCCTGAAATAAAAATTGATCCAATCAGTATAAAAGCAATAAGACATAATGTTATCTCTTTTTTCATATTTTTGCTAAGAAATCCTTTGATTTAAACCTTTTCAAAAACTTATCTTTTTTTCTTTCTCTTGCCTTTTCCCAGCTTTGCAAGCCTAATAAGCTTTCTTACTTTAGAATTCTTGCTTTTATTGCTTGGTCTTCTTCCTTTTGACCTTTTCGCCACTTTTTTTGATTTTTTCTTTGCCATATTAAACTATAAAAAACGGACTCGGTGAAGAAGTTCCTCAAGCTTTACTCTCGATGTCAATCTTAACCTATCGAATGCTTTAAAGGTTATCTTCTTCGTCCCACAATCAAGCTTAACAAGTGCAGGTTTCGTACAGCGAGTTATAGTCCGTCCGCCGTATTAATAGCTGAGCACTCAACAGAGGCTGTTGTGGCAACATCCTTTTCAGGACAACCGATACAAAATTAATCTGTAGAACCCTTAAATACTTTATTCTTCATTCTTGAGTGACTATATAAAAAAGATAAAGCGCCCGGACCGGACTTGACACCTTTTTGACCGTATCTAGAGACTCAAACTCTTTTTTGATCCTTATTCTTGTTTTAATGCACGCTTGTATTTATATTTTTCTAGTTTAAAGTTCAGGAGACGTAACAATTGTTCCAAATTATTCGTCTTTTGCTAATTTCCACGCATTTTCAAAAAGAACCTTTAGTATATCTGCCATTTCCTTATTTTCAACTATTATCCCCCCTTCTTCTGTTTCAGTGCTGGTTATTATAATAAATTTATTTTCAAATAAGTAAAGTCCACTTCCCTTTCTTTGAGTAAGTGAATCAAGAAATTTTATATGTCTCCATTCTTCCTTGTCTTTAGCTTTTCTTTCTAAAGCTTCCTTAGTTCTATCTGTTATTATTCTGAGAAATATCTTTCGTTCTGCTCTTTTTTTTCTGAAGAGTTCATTAAAAAGAGGGACATATTTAAGGATTGCACTTGAAGCAATGGCACTTACAGTTATACTTTTTTCTTTTAGTATTTCACTGGCTATCTTTTGATATCCTTCAGAACCTTCATAAAATTCTGCTCTTGGGAATGCAGGAAATTCACTGAATTTCCTTTCAAATGCATATCCTATTTCTCTTGCTATAAAGTCAGATTTGTTAAGTTCTGGGAAAAATGGTTGATTTTTAGCATTTAGTTCGATATATTTTTTAATATTCTTCAAGGGTATCTTAAGTTCAAGTAAAGTTGAATGCATTGCAGCTATATATCTTGCAAGTTTTTCTCTTCTTTTTTCACCAAGATTGTTATAACCTTCACTATCTGTCAATACTCTGTGACAAACTCTTAAGGTTTCTGTTAAAATGAACGCTTTTTGTTCATCCTTGATTTTGGCATCTTCTAATATTTGATTATACAATGGAAATATGTGGTCACATTCCTTAATGTGCTTAAGTTTATTTTTAACCTGGAGTATCCTTTCTAAACCACAACCACAGGCACAGAAACAGAAATTCCATGGAGCAATATCTATAATTTCTCCTTTTTCATATACCGGTTTCCACATTAAGCATTCTATTGTTGCTATATCTATTAATTTTCCTTCAAAGTCATAATAAATTTCATTACGATATCCCCATGGACTCGGTTCTCCAAACATCTGCAAAGTTAACAATGTATTTCTGGTTTTGTCTTGAATAATATTTTTTCCAGGTATTCCAAGATTTACCCATTCTTTTTGCATAGGGTCTTTTTCTATTTTTTTATTAAATTTATATTTTCCATTAGTAGCTTCTTCTACTTTACATCCTGCAAAACAGGAAACATGTATCTTCTTTTTTTCTAGACCAATAGTTTCTGTTAAAAAATTGTATAATTCTTTAATCATATGTTTCCATAGATTTTCCCATTCCTTATTTGGTCTAACAATCCATCCAGCAATATCACCCATATCGAAAATACCAAGCCTGCTGTTTTCTTTTGAATCCTGTAGAATTATATCAAAATCAGCCGGCCTTATGACTTGTTGAATATAAGAATATGCCCAGTCTGGTCTCAAATCAAGATAAGATTTGAATTCTTTTCTCCAAGGGCCTTCTGCAATGCTTAAATTAAACGTTCCTGGAAAACCATCATTAACAACTGATTGTTTTGGAATTTTTTTGACTCCAGGATATTTGGGATGATTTTCAAATATCTTTCTCAATTCAGAAAATGTTAATTTATCACTCTTTTGCATATTTAATTCAACGGGCTAAACTTTTTAAATCTTATCCAAAATGGTATGAATCCCGGATTCTGAGAAAGCTCATTTTTACGTCGAGAAAAAAGGCGCCCGGACCGGGATTCGAACCCGGGTCAGAACCGTGACAGGGTCCTATGCTAGGCCTCTACACTATCCGGGCATCTAACATCAATAGAAAACATTAAACGGATTTTTAAATCTTACTTAAGCACTTTGCCTGTCTGGTCGCGCCACAAATATAAATCTAATTCTGCCAGATTCAGTCTTGATGCCTCGGCAATCTTCTCCAGCTTTTTTTCAATCTCAAGGTATTTTTTCTCATTAAGAGTTTTTACATCCTTAAATCCAAGGCTTCGAAGGATGTGCCTGTCGATTATCGCAACATCCTTTCTTCCGATGTTACGGAGAAAATGGCTAGCCTCTTTCATGCCTATCCCCTTGAAATGCTTTACAAGAAATTGCCTTGCAGATATTGAATCCATTTTCCTGATCTGATTCAGGAGACTTATCTTGGTCTGATTTTTATTGATGTATTCCGCCCTGTTGTGAAACCTGTAGCCTAATTTTTTCAATTCTTTCTGAAGACTGATCTCATTCAGCCTGTGAAATTTGTCTTTCAGTGCATTCTGGCATTTTAATCCGGATTCTGCAGACGCCCCTGCAGTGAGAGTGCAGAAACACAATTCGGAGAAAAGATTTTTGTTTTTCTCAAATTCTTTCAGCCTTTGATGGACTAAAGACATCAGCTTCCTGTCTTTCTTCAGAGAACAGATCTTCCTCAGAATTTGCTTCATGTATCATTCAGAAGTTTTGAACTTTAAAAACGTTAAGTCAAGACACGGTGACCTTGATTTTCTGATAATTTCTTTTGACTGCAAGAATCTTTATAAATCGCTGAGACGCTAAATCCAAGATGGATATCGAAAATTGGGTAAACTACTGCTTAAATCTGAGAAAGGGGGTCGTGTCAAAAGGGGAGAAAGATGACAAAAAATTCCTCCTTGCAAACTTTTTGGGGACAGAGCAGCAGAAGGACATTGAGAAAAGAACTCCTTTGATTCAGGATTTTTTCCGCATAAAAATAAATGTCAAGGCATTTAATGAAAAAGAGATGCAGAAAAAGGGCATGCACATGCATGCCATAGATTTCGCGGACAATGAGGCAGTCTTTAAAGCATTAAGGGAGGAGTTTGACATTCCATACTGGGGGTTCACCAAATTGAAAAATCGGCCTCTCAAGGATTATAATGATATCTTTGTTTATCAGCTCAAGGCATGCAATGTCTTCTGCCCCTGGTGCTATGTTGATGATGCAAATAAGAACGGAAAACAAGAAAACAATTCAAGGTTCTTTTCAATGTCAGAGATAATGGACTCTTTTGAGGATGAAAGAAAAAAGCAGAATATTCACATGTTCAGGATTTCCGGAGGCGAGCCGACTCTTGCTGTTGAGCAGTGGCTGGAGGCATTGAGGGGATTGAGAAACCGCGGCATGGGGGATGACATCTGCATTCAGAGCGACACCAATCTGACAACAGGCAATTTTATAGATTATCTGCAATCTGGGGGGGAGCTGGATAAAAATCTGCTGGAAAAAGTTGCTGAATTTCCAAATTTCGGGGTTTTATGCTCATTCAAAGGCACAGACACTGAAGGATTTTTGAGGTCCATGGGAATAACAAAGGTTAACGGCTCAGTTGAGGACAAGTATTCCTTCCTAGAGGAGGAAAGATGGTATTCATTCTCGAAACTTGTGAATTCGGGGATAGATGCATATCCCTTCATTTACGACCCTAATCCTGAAACTTTGGAGAAATTCATGGAAAAAGGCGCGAAGATGTTTGGAGATGGTTTCTATCTGAAGACCTGGGCATATCCGCTCAAGCTTTACGGGGCTGAAGAAGAAAGGCTAAAGAAAATAGACAAAAATCCGGAGGATTATCAGAAAGAACTGGATGATAATTTCAAGAGGAGCAAGGAAGTGATGCAAGATATTACATGGAAAAAATTCGGGATCAATTATCAGGCTATCCCAAGGACGGGAATAAAACTGAAAGTAAAATAATCTTTATTTGTGCTTGATTGAAAGATATGCTGCGTAAACTCCGCCGGCAGAGAACATTGGTTCTGTTCTTGCGAATTTTGCATTGTACTGCTCAGCCATCTTTTTTGCAATCGTGTCCATCTTTTCCAGAAATTTCTTACCGTCTTTTTTTGACTTTGTCGCATAATCCGGCAGGGTTATTCCCACATTGAAATAACTATTATCATTTTTTATGGCCCATGCAGTGAACCCGTTTTTTTCAAATTCCCTTAGCACATAGTCATTAAGCCTTTTTGCTTTAAATTTTTCGAACATCATATTCCTTTGAGAAATCCGTTTTATATTCTTTTCTGTAGTGAATCAGTTATTTTGAAAAAAGAGTCCCAGCGCCCGGACTCGAACCGGGAACCCCGCGGTAACGGCGGCCGATTAATATGATTAAGGGACATTGCCCCGCCATTATGGCTATATTAACGTCAAACGACTACAGCCGCGTGCTCCGCCAATGCTCCTTTTTTAATCTTTTACGACGAAAAAAGTTTGAGCTACGCTGGGATTTAAAAGACAGATTTTCAAAATTTAAATACCTTTCCAAACACCCTTTTTTCTAGGATAATAAAACTGCGCATTGCGATACATTCTTTCATACAGTTTTTTGAGATTTTCAGTTCCTGAAATATACAAAACCCAAGTATTATTCCTAGGATCTTTTAGTATATTTCCGCAATAAATATCTATTTTATTTAGCAATCTAATTATATCTAATAGGAATTTTTCTGATCCGGAGGCTATTCTAACACATCTTGACTTTGAAGAGATAGTACCATCTCCATCAATAATTCCTCTTATAAAAGATTCAATCATAATATCTCTGCTATTGGAAAAAACTGCCGGAACTCTAACAATAGAAGACTTAGCCCCGCTTGGAATATGAAATTTATTTACAAAATACTCTGATAATTCCTTAGAGTTAATATGGATCTCGAAGTTAATCTTTTTATTAAATCCATATTTTTTGCTGCGTAATGAAGCATTATAATTAAATAATTTTTTAATAATCCTTAAAATAATCTCTTTTTCTAACTCATAGCTTGTGAATATCATTACCCTGTATCTTTTATGTATTTTATCAAATACTATGTGTCCGTCAGTAATCAATAAACCTAAAAAATAAGCCAGTTCAGGAGTTAATTTATTCGGAATCTTGGGATACTGACGTTCTTTAATTTCAAAACCTGCAGCATCTAAAGCATTATTCCAGGTACTAAAAAACTTCCTTGTATAAGTATATAGATTTGAGCTGTCTCTCTTTACAGGTTTTCGTTTTAATTCTGATTGGAGTTTCCTAATCTCTTCAAGAACACGTGTTTTATCCCATTTTCTACGTTGGGCCATAATTAATTAAGATAGCTCAGATATATAAACATTTCTACGCTGGGATGAATGAAATAGAAAAAAGAAACTTTTAAACTTTGTCTTTATTCTTCTTTTGGCATTTCTTCTGCCAGTATGAAGACCCGGTTGGAGCCAAGCTGGCGTGTGCTGCCCTTCTTGTTCCTGTAGCTCCCCTTTGCGTCGGGCAGCTCTATTTTTCCGACAATCTTTATCCCGGAATATAGCACATAAGTTATTGTCTTTGTCTCGCCTTTTATCATGTTTCCGAGATGCCATGTCATTGATCTTCCGATTTTCCTGTCAGGCAGAGGGTTTGCAGTCTTTTCATGCAATGATGCGAATATAGGCAAGATATCAGTTACATTGACATCCATCGCCTCCCCCCTTATGCATTTCACATGCAGCAGAACCTTGAGCGCGAATCCGCCCATGCTTGTCTTGATTCTGCTGAATGTCCTCTTTGTGATTATAATCTGCTTCTGGAAGTATATTCCCAGCACAATCAAAGCCACTAAAACAATGAACAATATTGTCAACGGCAGCGAGTAGTCAGTCTTTGCTGTGATTGAAAATGTCTCATCCAAATCAATTTTTTTTGTCCAGCTGAAATACAATAACATTCCTTTTCTGTCTATTTTTTCAGGTGTCTGTGAAAATGTTGTGAACCAGCTTGAGAATATTGTCTTTGGGATTGTTATGGTCGCATCCTGCTCGATGTTTCCTATGTTTGTCTTGTTTGATATGTACTGGTACAGGAATATGCTTCCGCTCTTTGTCTCGTCTGTCCTTATGTCTGTTGAAGGCTCAAGTGTTATCTCATCCTTTCGGTCCATGCTGTAGTCTGATGTCTTGAAGCTGATTGTGATGAGGAATTTGCCTGCCTTCTCTCTGACAGTTGTTATAGGCACTTCAACATCCTGCCTGCTGAACGGCTCCATAGTAACATCCTTGGAGCCGGACATCACATCAGATTTCAAAACTATCTTTCCGCTCAGCCACATGTTCTCCTTGTTCTCCAGTGTTACAGTTATTGTCTTGTCAGAAAGCTTGACTGTCGCAGGCACGTTTATCTTGAGCGCGTCTGCCAGAGGCACTATCTTGAATTTCAGAGCAGCTGTTGTTGTTCCGGAGTTAAGGCCTCTTACATAATATGCAAATGAGTGGGCTTCAAGATACATGCTCTTCAGGTATGCGCTTGGAGTTATCTCCACAGGGACAGTTATTGAGGACTGGCTGCCTATGTCCATGAAATCGCTTGGACTGAAGTCCATGTCCATGATTGAATTGATCTCAAAAACATCATTGAAAGAGTTTGGATTTGTGACAGTTATATTAAACTTCACAGACATGTTTGTCTCCTGCGCAACAGCATCATAGATTGCAGTGCTGTTCACCTCAAGAGGCAGCGCCCCGAAGGCAGCTGCCATCACAGGGGATGACAGCAAAATCAATGAAAGAAATAAAATAATCCCGAAAATTATGAATTTAGTCCTCATTTTATCTTCTTTTAACAAAAAACTACTGATTTTTAAATTTATATATTTTGCTTAAAGATTATTTTCGCCCTTCCAGCGCAAGGAATCCCTTTATCTGGGCGGCAAGCTCAGCAAGCTCTCCTGAAATCTTGTCCTCATACAGCTCAAGCCTGCTTTTGATTATATATTTGTCATAAAGCCCTCTTAAAAATTTTGAGAATGCGGTGGCCTCCCATCTGTTCTCATAATCCTTCTCGATGATTGCGTCGATCTTCAACTCAAATGAGCCCTTGTTGCTTTTTATCTTGATTCCGTCTCTTAAAGCCTCAACATCAGTTATTCCTACGAGAAACCATCTGAACTTGAGCACAAATCTGAAATAGTCAGAAATCTTCCTGAAGGCCTCCCATTCAATCTCAATCTCCTTGCCATCAGGCTTGATTTTTTCAGTGTATACTTTTTCTATGACAAAATATTCATTCTGCGTGAGCCAGTTGTACACAAAATTATAAGTTTCCTTGAAATCAAAAATCCCGACATGCTTGATTTTTTCTTCAGTAACTTTGTCTTTTTCACTCATTTTGCACTCTTTTTGATTATTAACTATCAAAGAGAAATCTCATTTAAATATTTTTGCTTATATACCTTGGAGAATATATTCGGCGGATTTTACTCTTCGGTGTATCCGCATTGCCGGCACAGGAGCCTGCCGTTAAAATTATCGAGGATCCCTTCAGCCCCACATTGATTGCAAAGACCTTCTTTAAGCAGCAGGCCCTCCTTTTCCAGCTCGTCTATGACTCTGACTTTCTGCAGCTTTTCTGCCTCTTCTTTGATATAGGTGTTCTGCATCGCTATGTCAAACAGCGATGGCTCTATCTTTATAATATCCTTGATTGTTATCAGGCCTATTACCTTGCCCTTGTCTGTGACAGGAAGCCATCTTTTCTTCTTGTCCTTCATCAGCACCAGCGCGTCATATATATCCCTGGAAGGGCTGATGGTTATGACTTTTCTTGACATGATATCCTTTGCTTTTATCTCCCGGAAGTTGGCGTTCTTTGTCAGCGCCCAGATTATGTCCTTCTTTGTCAGTACGCCGTTCATCTTCTCCTTGTTCTTGATGATAAGAAGCCCGGTCCTTTTTTCTATCATCCTGTTGGCGCATCTCTCTATGCTGTCCTCTGGCTTGACAGTAACCAGATTCTGGTTCATAATATCCCCTACTTTAACGCCTATTGCCATGTTAGTTATCATTTTACCCTTAGCTTCTCCAAACCCTTAGCTATATACCTAAATCAAAAAATATATAAATAGGTATAGTATATACCAAATATATAGTATATACTGAATAAAGGCAAGGGAAAAAAAGTATATACTACAAATTAATCCATTCAAAAATGGAGCACGAGCCTAGAAAGCTGATTAAATTTGGAAATTCTTCTTACATAGTGTCATTGCCGCAAAAATGGATTCAAAAACACAATCTCAAGAAAGGAGATATTATTTATCTTGATGAGAACGCTGACAGCGAGCTTATGCTGAATTCCAAGGACAAAAGGATGGAAAAGAACGCAAACAAGAAGATTACAATCAATGTTGACGGCAAGGATGCCGATGACATCAACAGGGAATTGATTTCAGCCTATATCAATAATTATTCAGACATAACATTTTCAGGCACAGAGCTTGAGCAGAAGAAAGACACAATCACAAAAATAATTGACTTCAAGGTCGGGATTGAGATAATCGATCAGTCAAAAAACAGCCTTGTGGTAAAGGACCTTCTTGATTTTGAGGTGATATCTGTGAAGAACATCGCAAGAAGGATGGACAACATCCTGAGGTCAATGTTTGAGGAGCTGAAGAACGGACTGTCAGAAAACATTTTCAAGACGTGGATCCATCGTGAAATCTACAAGATTGACGCTGACCTGAACAAGCTTTACTTCCTTGTGTGGAAGATTGTCAGGAAGGGCTATGAAAACCCGATGATTCTCAAGAACCTGAAGATGAGCCAGATGGATCTGTCAAATCTCCAGTGGATTTCACTGTACATAGAGTATGTTGGGGATGAGATAAAGAGAGTCGCAAAATTCCTTGTGAACACCAAGACCGAGGAGTATGAGAGGCAGACGCTCAAGAGCGTGGTTGAGGACATAGAGACAATCTATCTTTCAGCAATGACATCATATTACAAAGAGCAGAAGGAAGGGCTCTATCAGCTTATGAAGCATAAGAAGACAATAATGGAGAAATGCGAGAAGCTTTCCGGAAAATGCAGCAATGTGAAAATCAACAGCGTCTGCGAAAGGATTAAGACAATGGCCAGCGCTGTCCACAATATCATAAAAATTCTAAGCTACTAAAACCAAAATGACAACCAAACTACAGCATGAGATAAAAAAGAACAAATATAGATTTCACTATATAATGGTAGCAGGAAAAGGAAAATGACCAACGGAGATA
>Ga0315274_10001201_pt1 | contig 40292 bp, 34 predicted proteins | sample YL17G02_20_MG_FD_203700 | JGI IMG/M metagenome (GOLD analysis project Ga0315274, IMG submission 203700) | Sediment microbial communities from Yellowstone Lake, YNP, Wyoming, USA - YL17G02_20 | ecosystem: Environmental > Aquatic > Freshwater > Lake > Sediment | place: USA: Wyoming | collected...
ATTGTTTCTGTTCAATGTATGCCCGGCCGCAGGAACAGACGGCGCGGCGAGCTTTGCCGATGAGAAGCTTGAGGCCGCAGACGCAGACCCAGCCCTTTCTTCGGGCGGGGCTTCCATACATTAAAGCATGAGAAGGGACATCTTTGGTGACAACGGCCCCCGCGCCGATCATGGCATATTCTCCGATCGTGATACCTGTGACGATTGTTGCATTTGCCCCTATCGTCGCGCTCTTTTTGATTAACATCTTTTCCAACCCTTTTGGATAGCCCGACCGCGGCCACAGTTCATTCGTCAGGGCGACATTCGGCCCAAGAAAAGCGCCGTCTTCGATGGTCACTCCGTCCCAGACGGAGACTCCGTTCTTGATGACTACGTTGTCCCCGATGACAACGTCGTTTTCGATAAAGCAATGATCGCCGATATTGACCCTGCTTCCGATCTTCGCCCCCTTGAGAATATGGGCAAAAGCCCAGATCCTCGTTCCCGGACCGATATCGCTGCTCTCGCACAAAGCTTGGGGATGAACGAAAACGTCCTTTAGTTCACGCAACGAAAAACCTCTTGATGGTTTTACAGACGAAATCGACCATATCATCCGTCATTTCGGGATATATGGGGAGGGAGAGTATTTCCGCCGCCTGTTTTTCCGCGACCGGGAAGTCGCCTTTTTTGTAACCAAGGTGGGCGTAGGCTTTTTGAAGATGTATCGGAATCGGGTAATGAAGACCGGCAGCAATGCTCTTCTCTTGGAGGAATCCTTTGAGTTTGTCTCTCTTATCCGCGGGAACGCGGACGACGAAAAGGTGATAGATGTGATAAACGTCGACGGATTCGACGGGACAGATGACTTCCTGAAGATCCGCGAGCAGAGACCGATACAACTTGGCGATTTCTCTCCTCCTGGCGTTCCACGCTTCCAAATATTTCAGTTTCACCAGGAGAACCGCGGCCTGTATCTCCTCCATCCGGTAATTGTGGCCTATTATTTCATGAACGTAGCGTTCGACAGATCCATGCCCGCGCGTCCGCAGCATTTTCTGAAATAATTCCTCGTTATTAGTCGAAATTCCTCCGGCTTCCCCATAAGCACCTAAGTTCTTGCCGGGAAAGAAGCTGAATGCCGCCGCAGTGCCGAAGTTGCCGGCCGCCTTTCCCCGAAATCTCGCCAACTGGGCTTGACAGGCGTCTTCGAAGACCATCAGTCCATGGCGGCTCGCTATGTCGTTGATATTATCCATATTCACGGGTTGACCGTAGAGATGGACAGGCAAAACGGCTCTCGTGAGGGGAGTGATTTTCTTTTCGATCTGCCCGATGTGGATATTGAATGATACCGGATCGTTATCCACGAAGACGGGCGTCGCGCCGCACAGCGACACTCCCTCCGCAGTCGCGATAAATGTATTCACCGGGACGATGACCTCGTCGCCGGGGCCTATTCCCGCCGCCCAGAGCATGAGATGGACGGCATCCGTGCCGGAACTCGTCGCAACGAACCGCTTCGCTCCGAGCGCCGCGGCGAATTCCTTCTCGAACAATCCGACGTATTTGCCGCAAATAAAAGCGCTATGCTCGAAAATGTCGGCGAAGACCTCCTCTATCTCGGGTTTAAGACGGAGATACTGAGATTTCAAATCAAGGAAGGGAACGTTCATTTTACCGCCACTCTATAATCGCATCGTAAAGGCGCATGACATCGAGCATATATCTTCCGTCCGTCATCGGCCTTTTTCCATTCTTTATGCAGTCGAGAAAGTGTTCCACGACAAGAGCCAGCGGCTCCCGCCGGCCATGCTCGGCGAACTCTTCGTGCTTGTCCTCGATTCTGAATATCGATATCTTCTTATCAGGCTTTAGATCATCATAGATAAGCTGGACATCCGCGCTCGCGATGAGAAGCTCGCGCCTCCGCTCGGGAAGCACCCAGCTCAGGCCGATATGGATAGGAAAGCAGTCGGTCTCGAGGCGGATGAACGCCGTGTCGCACATCGTTCCGGCGAATTCATCAGGGGTGAACTTCGCAAGTGTGTTTGCTTTGTGTACGGCCGCTGGGCGGATTTGCATCCCCGGGAACAAATGAGTGATCACGGCGAGATCATGGAAAACGAGGTCGCGGATGACATCCACGCCGTTCGTCAACATAGTCTCCCGCAATCGGCTCACGTGGTGCAGCCGTAGGTCATTGCCATATCGCAGGGACTGGACGAAACGGATGTCGGAGATCACATCGGCGTCCAAAAGTCCGCGGATTTTTCGAATAGGATCGCTGTAAACGAAGGTGGAGTCCAACATGAAAACGATCCGCCGCGTTTCGGCTTCGCGGACGAGGATTTCGAGCTCGTCGAGCGTGGAAGTCGGAGGCTTCGTCACGAGCACATGCTTGCCCGCGGCGAACGCGGCCTTCATTAGCCCAAAATGAGCATGGGGAGGAGCAGCGACGACGACAGCCTCGACTTCCTCATCCTCAAAAATCCGGCGCGGATCTTCCACGGTTCTAATACCTAAGGTTTTCTCGGCCTCTTGTCGGCGTAGCGCGAGAGGATCGACGCCGATCATCAATCCTGGGCCAAGGCCCTGCTGAGCTGTCAGGACCCGCGCTAATTTTAAACCCCACCAGCCCAGGCCCAAGATGCCGATTTTTCTTTGCATCGCCGATCCTCTATTTAGTCCTACTGCCCTTCCCGGTCAAGACCACGGGAATCGTTCTCAGAAGGATTTCCAGGTCGAAGAAAAACGACCGGTTCTGGATATAATAGAGGTCCATCATGATCATATCGTCATAAGATACCTCGCTTCTGGCCCGAACCTGCCAAAGACCCGTAACCCCCGGCTTGACCTGAAACCGCCTCTTTTTCCACGACTCGTAGAAATTAAATTCCGAGGGCGAGCAAAAACGCGGCCCGACCAGGCTCATCTGACCGCGGAAGACATTAATCAGTTGGGGAAGTTCATCCAGCGAATATTTCCGCAGAAAGCGGCCGACTTTTGTCAAGCGCGGCTCATTCTTGACGAAATACTCCTCCTTCTTCCGGCCCTGGATAAAATCTTTCATGAATTCGAGATGCTGCCGATATCCCGTTTCATAAAGCCGCTTTTCCTTTTCATCAGCGCAATCTCTATCGAGCATAGTCCTGAACTTATAGGCTTTGAAGATTTTTTCATTTCTTCCAACGACATCGCTTCGGTAGAACACCGGACCCTTGGAATCGCGCTTTATGGCCCAGGCAATGATCCCGAAAACGGGCGCAAGCAGGATGAGAAGGATGGGCGATACGCACAGGTCTAAAGCGCGCTTGACGGCTGCCCGGACGACTCCGTTCTCTCGGGCCTCCAGCCGGTAGGTCGTCAACCCGCCATACTGCTCCGCCTCTAACTTCTCGTTGACCTTTGAGAAAAGGGCCGAGATGACGTGAAGTGAAAGGCCGGCGTTCCGGCAGCGGTCGATGATTTCCAGCAATTCCGTCTTCTCTATGTTACTGATGGCGATGACAACCAAGGCGAGACGATATCGGGCGGCGATTTCGCCGATTTCCCCGCTGGTCCCAAGGACTTCCACTCCATCAATAGATTTTCCTTTGAGAGACGGATTGTCGTCGATGAACCCGATAATCTTGAAAAAGCTGAGAGGGTTACCGGACCAGTATTTCAACACGGCCCGGCCGTGTTCCCCCGCGCCTATAATAGCTGCGCGCTTTAGGATGAATTTTCGGGCGACCATGAACCGGAAAACATGCGGCACCATATTCACCCGGAAGACGGCCAGCGCGAGGAAACTGAACAGAAAGCCGAGGCCGATCGTCAAACGACTGTCCGCGATATACTTCGTTTTCATAAAAAACACAATGACTATGAATGCCCCGAGGACCCGAATGTAACAACGAAAGAGCTTCTGAAACTGATGGATGGGATTGGCCACGGCTTGGTATTTATAAAGGCCTTCCAATTGAAATGCCGAAACGAAAATGACCGCGAGAAGGACGAGAGAAGGGACGAAATATCCCGGAAAGGGACGAATATCGCCGTAAAAACCGGAACTGAAGACGAACCAGAATGCCAGTCCGAATCCGGCGCTGATTATAAAGACGTCGACGCCGGCCAGGAGGAGTTTATGTTTGGAGATGCGCATTAATAGGTTAATTGCACTTTAGTGCAAGATGGAATGACAAATCTCATCAACCAATTCGCTCTTTCCGAGGACAATATTCTTATGCTTCTTTTTGACCTTGATTTCATCGATTCTACTATCGTCTTTAATATGGAACATTCGTCCTTGCTCAATAAGATACCGGTCGACTGCGGAGAGTTCTCCTTTGAAAAGCGAATACGCAGGTGTTCCTAAAACCGCGGCTTCCCTATTGATCGTTCCGCCTCCACTGATTACAAGATCAGCATGATAGAGGAGATTCGGGCCGTCCAAAGCAACAGGCGGAATCCAAATGTTGGAGAGACCTTTGGCTCGAATCGCATCCGCTTGAGAAGGAATTCGAGGTAAAAAGATAACATGTGCTCGTGGCATTTCGGCGATGTATTCCAAGACTCGATCGAACAGCGGATTGTCGAAGTGGTGATAAAGCCCCCAATTTCCGGGCGGACGCATGACAACTATGACACTGCCGGTTGGAATGTCCGACAATTCAGTATTATCGCTCTGGGGCTTGAAATCGGCTAAATATACTTGTTCTTTAGTCCCGTGATAATACTCGGTTTTGCGAGATGAAGCCCCATATTTGCGCAATTCGGAGACAGGAAAGAAATGCGGGACTATTACTTTTTTGGCCAAGCGAAAGCATAGATGGTTCGCCGGCTGGTGTTCATAATCCATTAGAGTGATAAAAGGAATGCGTAGCACCGAAGCAGCCAACGCTTGACTATAAGAATTATGGCTAACCGCTAAATCAAAGCCCTTCTTATGAGCAAAGCGTGCCAGCCGCCACGCTCGATCAACGATTCGCACGCCGATCTTGGATAGTTTCTTTCCTCCATGGCTGCCGATTGGAGTATGGCGCATCTTATAGCGGTCCGCCAGTTGTATGGTTTGAGCAAAACTCCGACTGGATATGGTGACGGAATGCCCGCGGCGCTCTATCTCGGCGATTATAGGCCGGAAGAAAAGCACTTGGGGAGAATTGGCCAGATCAATCCAGATTCTCAAGTATAGCCCTCAATGCCCGAGTAAGACATTCACAATTCTCTCTGCTGCGTGCCCATCCCACAATTCCGGATATTTATATATTCCTGTCTTTCCATTCATAATCCGATGGACGCCTGCAATAATTCGCTCCGCCTGTGATCCAACCAACTCATTCGTTCCCTCCGTAATCGTTACCGGTCGCTCGGTATTTTCGCGCAATGTCAGACAGGGAATTCCAAGAATTGTCGTTTCTTCCTGCACGCCGCCAGAGTCCGTCATAACCAGCTTGGCTTGGGCCATGAGCCCCAAGAACTCCAAATATCCCAACGGTTCCAGTAATTTTAGATTGGCCAGATCACGGGCTCTTTCGAACAGCCCGGTCTCAACGATCCGTTGGCGTGTTCGCGGATGCAATGGAAATAAAACCGGAAGCTTTTTCTGAATATCCGCCAGGGCGTCCATTATCCCGCTCAATGTCTCCGTGACATCCACATTGGAAGGGCGATGAAGAGTAAGCAGGGCATAATTGCGCGCCGCGACGCCGAAACGATCTGTTATATTTTGAGCATCGATGTGTTGCCGGTATCGCAGCAGAGTATCAATCATGACATTGCCGACAAAATGAATTTTTTTTTCGGAAACTCCTTCATGCTTGAGATTCTCGTTGGCGCTTCGTTCGGTAGTGAACAAGAAGTCCGCCAGCGAATCCGTGACCACGCGGTTGATCTCCTCCGGCATGGTCCGGTCGAAGCTCCGGAGGCCGGCCTCGACGTGGGCCAACGGAATGTGCAGCTTGGCAGCCACAAGCGCCGCGGCCATCGTCGAATTGACATCGCCAACTGCAACGATCATGTCCGGACGGACATCATTTAACAATGGTTCCAGCGCCAGCATTATCTGGGCCGTCTGCCAAGTATGAGAACCCGAACCGATCCCAAGGCTGTAGTCGGGCATCGGAATGTCCAGATCTTTGAAGAAGCGCTCGGACATATTCGAGTCATAGTGCTGGCCGGTGTGGATCAACATCGGCTCGATAATAGGAAAATGGCGCATTTCAGCCATCAAGGGCGCGATCTTCATGAAATTAGGTCTGGCGCCAACTATATTGATGATTCTCATTATCCGCCTTCAATGCACTGGCCTTGATCGGCTTTCGAGATACTTCATAAGTGCCAGGAAAGCCCACGCTTGCACCCAGCGCATACAGGCCAAGCGATACAGAAAGCCATGTTGCTTCTGCCAGTAGAAGTATCCCTTCCCGCTCCAAAACAGATCGATCATCCTGGACAAGGCCTTCTCTGCCAGATCAGGTGGCGTATTAAAACGCGCCGCCATGTCGCACAAGCAAATCAACGCATGGGCAAAGGCATGTGCGTCTAAGGGTTCGGCCTTGTCGTGATAATACTTCACCGTACCGTCGGAGAGAATGAAGTGCCGTAAATAGAAGGAATACCCTTTTGCGCATGCATCATCGGCCTCTTTGGATCCCAAATGGTCATGAATATCCTTGAGGGCCAAGAGATTGTAACCCGTGTGAAAACTGTCGATCCACTTCTGGTTGCCCGCCTCCCCATAAGGCCAACTGCCGTCTTCATTCTGGGAATAAATGCTGAAAGCAGCACTCTGCATGGATAATTCCTGTAAATCGCCGCGCCCGGTCATTTTGCCTACCCGGGCCAAGAGGGCCGCGCCCAGGAGATTGGCGTTATGTACCCGGGACCGATCGATGGGTGTGTAAGAAAAGCAAAAGCCCAGCTTTCCCGCCGAACGATTCAGATCCCGGCAGATGAACTCGCAGGCGGATACCGCCAGATCCAGCCATTCTTCCTGGGCCGTTTCTTCAAAGAGATCCAGCAGGCTGCCGCCGATGAAGGCCGTGTTGACAATCGTTGGCGTGCCGGCGGGGGCATAAAATGCCCGATTGGGCCAGTCGAAGGGATATCCCCAGCAGGCGCCGCCGTATCCTTTAGATTGATGTTCCTTGAGCCAACGGGCCAATTGAAATGCACATTGCTTATCCTTATCCTGACGATTCAGGCGATAGCGGATGATCAGCGCCATCAGGATCAGTCCGAGCCCTTTGGCATTGGGGGTCTTCGGAACGAGCAATGCGGGCCGCAAGTTGATTGGGCTTCGTTTCACAAGCTGCAAGGCTGCCTGCCCAGCCCAACGGTTAATGCTCGTAACTCCTTTTAACGGAGGGCTGTTGAGGGCGTCAAAAGGGTCCCATCCCTTGAATTCCCGTGCGGACATCCAGGAAAATAGCTCGTCGCTGATCACTCTTACTTTTTGGTGTATTTGGGAAGTAAACAACTGATCTGGGCTGGAGATGCTTTCTAAAACAAGCTGTTGCGAATGATTGATCAAGTGAGTGCGATCACCCGGCCGGTTCTTAGCGATTCCAGGATCTTAAATGTCACGTCAGTGGCACTGAAGATTTCCGCGATGGGGATTGGCGCCGCACCCCCCTTTCGGACCGCGTCCAGAAACGCCTTCACTTCCGTCTTTTGACCCTTGTCCTGTGTCCACAAGGTCTTCTTGAAAGGCCGCCATCTGCCATAAATAACTAATTTTTTATAGTCATGCATTACCGCCGTAACGCCGTGCCCATAAATCTCGATGTATTCTTTGGCCAATCCCTTTGACCCATTGGCAAAATACTGGATACTTCCGACAGACCCATTTTCATACTTGAGGGTGATGGAAAGCGTATCTGATGTATTCTGCGCATCAGGTATCGCAGCGGCGTAAACAGAGATCGGCAGGGAACCGTTGATGAAAGTCAGATAATCCACAAAATGACAGACTTCGCCTACGATCCTCCCGCCGCCGACCTCTCGATCCTGGACCCAGGAATCTTTCTGAATGAACCCGGCATTAACGCGATAGATCATGGATAAGGGCGGCATGGCGAGTTTTTCCCGGATAATCCCCGTCAATGGCGAGAAACGCCGGTTAAACCCCACCATCAGGAGGGGTCGCCGACCGTCACCTGTGCAAGCCTCTTCCCGGGCCCGCCGGATTTCTTCGAACTCATCTTCCCGTAAACAAAGCGGTTTTTCCACGAACACGTTTTTTCCGGCCTTAAGGGCCTTGATCACATATTGGGCGTGGGAATCATGGCGGGTGGCGATAAAAATTGTATTAATCTCGGGGTTGTTGATGATATCTTCTTCACGCGCTGTGCAGAACGCAAAACCGAAACGCTCCGCCACGGAACGGGCGCAAGTGGACGAGGCGTCCATAACGCCTTTCCGACTGATCGCGCCTTCGCTCGGCAAGTGGGGTAGCAAATTGCTCTGGGCATAAGACCCCGCGCCGATGAACCCGACGGCAACAGACGAAACAGCCCGGCCAGATGTTCGAGCCGTCCCGGTGACGACCCGTTCTTTCTTCAGCTCTTTTCCCTGCTCATACTCAATCAATATCCCCACATAGGGTTCGGTTTTCTCCAAGATAAAATCGTAAGCAGCCGGCGCCTCTTTCAGTTTGAAAACATGGGTGGTCAAATGGCCGATGTTGATCTTCTTCCGATAGATGAGCTCCTGGAAGGCCTGCATATTCCTGTTTTCCGTCCAGCGCACATAGCCGGCAGGATAATCCCGGCCCTTTTCCTCATATTCCGGATCGTACCGGCCCGGCCCATAGGAGCAGGACATCCGGACCGTCAGTTCTTTTTTGTAGAAATGGGGATCCCGGTCAAACCCGGTCGGCACAGCCCCGACTACGACAACCGTTCCCCGTTTGCGGGCAATCGCTCCGGCAAAGTTGATAGGATCTACGGAAACGGAACCAGCAGTAATGATAACGGCATCGCATCCCATCCCGCCGGTGCATTCCCGGATCTTGGCCTCAATCCCCGGATCTTGCCGCAGAAAGGCATGTGCAAGCCCATGTACCCTGGCAAAGTCCACCATCGCCGGATTGACATCGACGCCAATTGGAATAACTCCGGATGCCTCCAGCATGATGGCCGTCAGTTGCCCCAGAAGCCCGAGGCCGATCACCGCACAGGTTTCTCCCATCCGGAGATCCGCCTGACGAATTCCCTGGAGGGCTATCGCCCCTAAGGTGTTGTAAGCAGCTTGTTTAAGATATTCATCGAATACTCCTGCATCCAAACTCCTCACTTCTGACTTCTGACTGCTGACTCCTGACTCCTGACGCCTAACGCCTAACTCTTGTCTCCTCCCCCCCGCCTGCCCCTGAAAAGGCAACTTCACGCACAGGTTCTTTGGCACCGCCACCACTTCCGCATGTGAAGCCGTTTCGCCACCGCAGGCCACATAATCCCCAACCGTCAGATCATGAACATCCAAGCCAATATCAACTATTTCGCCAACGCACGTGTACCCCAGAGGAGACCAGGCATCAAGCTTCTTCATCACCCCCCGGTATGTCTGAAGAGGCCCCTGTGTCTTGAGCGTGTCAAGTACCTGCTTCACCTGCTGCGGTTTTTCCAATGCCTTACCGAAGTAGCCCTTTCTGGCCGCTTTGACCTTGCCGCTTTCCGTCCCCGCAGAAATTACAGAGTATAAATTCGTCACCAATACCATCCCCGGCTGCGGATTAGGGATGGGCATATCAATAATCTGCATCTGCCCTGTCTTTAATTTCTGGGTGAGTTGTTTCATATTGAAAGCGGCTGATCAAAAAAAGTCCTGAACCATATTTCGGAGGTAAGAACTTGCCAGATTAACAAAGAATGGTCTTCCTTCCCTTCCCGATCCTGTCTTACGATCTGGGCCACATATTCTGCGTTATATAATCCCCGTTTTTTTAAATTTGCAGGCCTCAACAGATCGTCTACCATTTCTTTTAAATCTTTTCTTATCCAGGAACGCAACGGAGCGCCAAAAGGTGCTTTTGGTCGATTTACAATGAATCTTGGCAAGTACTTTTCCGCAACCTTCTTTAAAAGGTACTTCTGGGTAAGCCCTTTTATTCTCAGGGATGGCGCCACCTTGAACATGAATTCCACAATGCGGTGATCGGTTAGCGGTGGTCTGCCCTCGACACTCGCAGCCATGCAAGCCTTATCGGAATAAAGCAAATTATGTTCAGGAAGGAAAACACTAGTGTCGTTCAGGCACATTCGCGTCAGATAGGAAAAATCATTATTGAAATACCTAATCTGGGATTTATGAAAATGAGATTCTTCATATTTAAGGTCTGTACTGTATATCTTCTGAAATTCATCCGGTGCTATAGATAGATCAGAAGTCAGAAAACGTTCGTATCTCGGCATTGAGGCAAAGGACAAGAATCTTTTAGCCCAGCGAACCGTTCTGAAAGCCATCTTCGGAGTGGCGGTGGGCACACGGGCTATTAATCCTTCAAGAATATTCCGGAGAGCAGCCGGTACATATTTCTGAAAATTATCAACCAGAAGGCAGGCAAGTTGTTTGCGATATCCGCCAAATATTTCATCACCGCCCATGCCATTCAGCAGGACGAACACACCGGCATCCCTTGCCGCTTTTGAGATCAGATAGGTATTGATAGTTGCGGGGTCAGCCAGGGGTTCATCCAGATGATACACCAACTTGGGCAATAAGGACACGATATCTGGTTTTATTTCGAATTCCTGGTGATTTGTCTGAAAAAGGTCCGAGACATGACGTGCATAGAAATTATCACGAGGCATCCGCTCGAATTTTTGATCTTCTTCGGAGAACTTGATCGTAAAAGTATTGATCGGTTGTTCTGTATTTTTAGTCATTAAGGCAGTAATGACTGATGAATCAAGCCCACCACTCAAGAAAGAACCAACGGGCACATCTGAAATCATCTGCAATTTCACAGCGTCGGCCAAAAGAGACTCTAATTCCTCTTGAGCCGCAAATTCATCGCAAATGTTTTCAGACACATCGATAGACCAATAGGGACGAATTGATAAATTCCCATTATGATAGATGAGTTCATGAGCCGGCGGGAGCTTGGCAATATTCTTGAAACCTGTATATGGTGATATCTGGTATCGCGTTGGAGTCATGAGCGACGTATAATCAGGAGCTACATCAATCAGTCCACTGATCAGTAATGCCTTGATTTCCGAAGCGAATATCAACCCATCTTTGATTTCGATATAGTACAGAGGTTTTATCCCCAAGCGATCCCGAACCAGCCAGAGCATTTTTTTATTGTTGTCCCAAAGGGCAAATGCGAACATACCGATGAATTTATGAACACTTTCCTTCCCCCATTCTTCATAGGCATGAATTACTACTTCCCCATCTGTGTTGGACCGAAAGACATGTCCCTTTGACTCCAAAAAAAACTTTATATCATGATAATTATAGATTTCCCCATTGAATAAAAACCAAATTGATCCATCTTCATTTGACATCGGCTGATGGCCTGCCGCAGAAAGATCGATGATGGACAGCCTTCTATGACCTAATGAAACATTACCGCCACTTGAATGCCATATTCCTCTGTCATCCGGACCACGATGATCAAGTGAATCAGTCATTTTCTCAAAAATATGCTTCTCTATCGGGCTTCTGTTTTGGCCAATATATCCGACAATACCGCACATGTTTAGGATTTCCTGCTGACCTGTAAAAACATGTTTTTCATATCTTCATACCAGCGATCAAGAGTAAACGTTTTCAGGAATATTTCGCGACTGGATCTTCCCATGCTAATGCGCATTGGTCCATCCTTCAGCAGCAATGTGACTTTTTCAGCAATAGCTGCCGGGTCGCCGGGTGGTACGATGAAGCCATTGACGCCGTCTATCACCATATCCGAAATAGCACCCTGAGGAGTTGATATAACAGGCAATCCCGCCGCCATCGCTTCCAGAATAACTAGCGGTTGTCCTTCCGGGGCAATAGGAGGAAATACAAAAATGTCTGAACTTAAAAGCATCGTTTCCTTAATACTCCCAACTAAGACGCCAGGAAACTCGACAACATCCGATAATTGATTAATCTTTATAAATTCATAGGCGTCCTGCATCTCTTTTGGATAACAATGCTCCCCTACCAACTTGAATCGCGCTGAAGGTACTTCCTTTAGAATTATGGGAATGCTTTTGAGGAATTCCATAAAACCTTTGTTTTTTTTCAATGTACCAAGGTAGATTATCCGAAAATACCTATGATCAGTTTGTTTTTGAGAATTCTTATCCTTATAAGCAAATGGTATTATTCCATTAGGTATGACCGCGATACGATCATCGGGTACGATTCCTTTAAACAGTACCATAAGGCCGCTTCCCAGAACGATCATTTGATTCACGCGCGACAATGTCCAGCGAATAAGCCGTTTCATAATAAAAGATGTCTGATTATAGAATCGTCTAAAATCGCTCCCATGAAGATGAACAACCACTTTGCGATCCGTAAGCAACGCCGGCACCAAAAACACACAATCCCTCAGATAACCAAAGGTGTTTTGTGCGATGCACACATAGACAATCTCGGGACGTCTCGCTACGAGAGTCCATAAAAATTGCAAGCCGTGTTTCAATGCCAAAACCACATTGGGCAAATCCAATCGTCCTACATTTGCAAGGCCGCGCCGGTCCGCCGTATCCAGCGAAATGATATCAAAATGATTACGAAGATCAGATTTTAATAGATTGTCAGTGACGACACTCATTCCGTTGTAAGGCGGCGGGATAGGACCTATAATGACAAGACGTGTTTTTGAAGGGCGAGACATCAAAGAGGTTTTTGCTCCACCATGCAGACTTCTGTGGCGTAAGATGGGAAAATCTGGTTGAAAATACGAGCAAAAGTACTTTTCCCTTCTCCCCGGTTGTATTTAAAAAATCTCGCTAAAACTTTCAGATTTTCCATGCTTCAACAAATAAACTTGCTGTGTAGACTGATCCGAATTAATATTTCCGTCATGGATATTGAATATATGGACCAGAAATCCGTTAGCTTTCCCATCTTAATTGTATGTCTGAATCTTTCTATTTTTCCATTTTTTCGGTTCCATCTCTGCTTCTCACGCCGCGAACTTTTTGAGCAAATCAATAATATATGCCAACTCATCATCCGACAATCGAGGATGGATGGGAACGCTTAAGGCTTCCTCATTGAGTTGTTCTGTTACCGGTAAATGGGCATCTGATTTGTAAATAGAATTCATATGTAAGGGGTGATAGCGTAAAGTCGTATAAACGCCCTTATCATAGAGATATTGCGCCAGCCTGTCACGATAGCCCCCAACGGCCCGAATCACATATGTAAAATAGGAATGTTGCTCATCTGGGGCGGCATCTTGCGGTTTAATCAGCCAGGGAATTCTGTCCAGTTCTTTTTGGTATATATCCCATATCTCTTTTCTGCGCTTTTGTAATGCATCTAGTTTACGAAGTTGAGATAGACCGATACTAGCGCAAATATCATTTGGAAGAAGCTTCGGGAAGAAATCGATGATGTTGTATTCCCACCATCGGCTCTGCTTCTGCCGGGATGCTTCGAAACCGGACTTTCCGATGCCGCAGTAGCGAACGACTTTTATCTTCTCCATAATCTCAGGATTTTGCGCCGTGATACCGCCGCCTTCTGGCATGGCCAAGTTCTTTATTGCGTCAAAGCTGTACATGCCGATATCGCCCATAGAACCGCACGATCGGCCTTTGAGCTTCGAGTCTACAGCATGGGCGGCATCCTCAATGAGGGGGAGTCCCAATTCCTTGATTTCATCGACACGGGCAGGCTTCCCTGCATAGTGAACCGCCATGATCGCCTGGGTCTTTTTGTTGATGAGAGGTTCAATCGTTTCTCTGGTGACATTCTGAGTATCAAGATCGACATCGCAAAAAACCGGATTGCATCCATTGAGTACGATGGCATGGGCGCAGGAGATCCAAGTAAAGGATGGTACGATAACCTCGCTGTCACGTGGCAGATTCAGCATCTTCACGGCCATCAGCAATGCGTTCGACCCGCAGTCTAAGAGCGAAAATCCAGGAAGGTTTAATCTCTTGGCAAACTCCTCCTCGAATAACCTGACCTTCGGGCCAATCCCCATCCACTGGTTTTCGATGCTTGTCTTAATTTCATTGAGTTCGTCTTCGCCGACTAATGAACCAAATACGGAGATCATTGCCATCATAGCCGCCTTTCTTCAAACAATTTGAGAATGAACTTCAAAGGGACACGATTTTGGGAAAAGCCTGATCAGGTAATATGTATCATGCGTTTCAACAATCTCAAATCCGTTTTTAAGATACCATCCCAGAGCCGAATTGGTGTACAACACTTTGGCCGTAACATCCTCCATGAATCTGATAATAATGAAACCATTCATTAAAGCCAGCGCGATGGACATGATACCTGTTCCCCTGTACTCCTCACGTCCCAAAATAACGTTGTAAATGTCTATCTTTTCATCCATCAGCCTAAAGCCCATGCAACCAATATCAAGCTGATCGTTTTGAACCATGAACATATAGTCGTGCTCTCGAGCGCAAAACTGCTTAAACCACCACCGCTGTTGTTCTGGGTTAATAATCTCTTGGAAGAAAAAGGAGTACCTGTGCGCGTTTTTCCAAACGCGTAGTAATTCAATATCTTTTTCCGTGATTGAACGCAGTTTGATGCCCGGCTGAGATGGTGTCTGTATCGTTAGATGATGGGTTGATAGCATGTTACTTTCCAGAACTCAATGTCAGAGAAGTGCATCACAAATGATCTGTCCTCCCCGTTCAGGAGGCCACTCCTCAGCTGTTTTGCGTGCTCGATACCCCATTTGGGCAATCGTTTCTGGATCGTTAAGTAGCCTCAACATACAAGAAGCTAACGCGGTAGCCTGCCCGGCACGAAAAACTAAGCCATTCCATTCATGAACAACCCGCTCAACGACAGCCCCCGCGCCATCTGAACCGATCACAGGGACTCCCAAGGCCATCGCATGGAGGGTACCGCCACCAAATGCATCAAACCTTGCCGGATGAATATACACATCAGCGCAAGCGATTAGAGCAATAAAATCCTCCGGCGTCATCCAGGGTTCCATAATGATCGTATCGGAAAGATCGAGATCGGCAATTCGGTCTTTAAGCTCTTCTTCTTGTTCACCCTTGCCGACAATGATGACTCGGAAAGACAAATTCGACTGTTTTTTAACAATGCTCACCGCCTCGTATAGATCTCTGAATGCTTTTGCTTGTGTGAGGCGGCTTCCGCTTACAAACAGGACCTCACCTTGATTTGTCTTATATTTATTACGGATTGCAGCACATTTATCGCAATAATCTGCTTTGGTTTTGTCCGTTTTGGTGAAAATTGGCAAATTGGCGAGCCTCAATTCGGGATAACCTTTCGTCTTGAAAAGCTCAACCGTATGCTGACCGACAAGAAATATTCGGTGTGCCCGTGTTTTCACAATGTGATAAAGAAACGAGCGCATGCAAGAAATAAAAAAAGGATAGTGACGATCGCTGTCGTTGGGATAATCGGACCAGAACAAAAAAGAGCGATGCAAAAACCAGAATATCAGTAAAAGCAGACGGGCCGTGGTATTCGGCCATCCGATGAAGAGATAATTCTCTTGTGGGCAGCTAAGCGCCAGCCATATCAATGGCCAATATATCTTCTTCTTTCCCAATTCTACGGGTTGTCCAACCTCTTGAAAGACCTCCCCACCCCATGAATACATCTGGGTGGTTTTTTTTGAATAATAAAGATGAAGGGTGCACTTGCCAGATTTTTGAAGGGCCGTCATCAAGACATTATTGTGTGGCGTAGCAATGTCAGAAATGACGTGTAGGACTTTAAGTTTTTCGGTCATGGAATGCAATCAGGAAAGGTGCTATTGATGAATACCACTAATTTTCTGTATCGATCCGAGCATCTGCCTCATTCTTGCTGTAACATCATGGCCGTCTCGCATAACCCTTTCACGGCCTTGAAGGGCAATCTCTCGGCGTTCAACATCATGGGAGAGAAAATAGCTGATTTTATCAAGCATCTCTTCTTTGGATCGGAAATATTCAGCTTCTTTACCTTCTTTGAACATGGTTGCCAGATCATCGCTGTACTCAGAGAGCATAAAAGCGCCTGTAGCAGGGATTTCAAAGTTCCGGCGTGTATAGGTATCGCGATTCATTTTAGAAAGAAAACAGAGGGAAATCTTGGCTCCGGATAATGCCTTACGGTAATCCACATCAACAACGGGGGCGATTGGGTATAACCGATGAAGGGGACTATTTGGCAATAACGTCGTCCTTGCATTTTCCCACCCGCCGCCAAACTGATTCAGATGAAAACCAGCCCGCATGATTGATTCCAGATAGTCCACTCGAAAATCGGCTTCGTAATGGCCCGTAAAAACAACATCGCAGACAAAGCGCTGATCTTCCCGTCGAATCTCCACCGGATAATTTCTTTCAGCAATATAGTACGAGCGCAGCAGTTCAACATTTTTTGCGCCGCATTTCTTGAAATCATCAATATTGTGATGCCGGTAAACAAAATGGGCATCGTATAGAGGAATGTCCCGTTTAAGATGGCGCCAGTGAATATTACTTGCATTGGGGCTAAAAGGATCGTCGTTGCAATACTGAACTAATTGCGTATCCGGAAAGTTCTGTTTTATTTTTCGTAGCGTCTTGGAAATAACGTGGGTGGCGCGATAGGCAAAGAGGATATCCGGCTGGAATTCCTTTACCGCCTCAAATAAATCTGCATTAAGCGCGAATATAGCCGGTCCCCATATCGCGCGGCTTTGAAGTTCAGCTAATTTCGATACATAGACAGGTTCAACTTTGTTGTCGCGGAATTTCCTGAATCTTTCCATCCATGAAAACCGCCGGATCTCGCATCCTAATTTCGCCAGGGCATCCGCGCAGGCCTGCTCATACCACGGCCATACCCATTCACCAGCTATGAGGATGCGCATTATTCACATCGTGATGGTTGGCTTCTTTGCTTAATTTTATTAATTCAGCCAATCCAATAATTTGAAATCTTTCTGCTAAACCTAAACCTCCGACATGAACGGAAAATTTTGAAAAGTAGACTTTTTGCTTCTTATCAATTATTGCATATTTAGACAGCGTCTCTAATAAATCCTGTAATTTTTGATAGAGGCGATTATGTAAGATATCACGCCAGTCTTCAGTTATATACTTATCGAATAGCTGATATTGGCCATTACTTACACGAAAAAGGAAAGTATTTATCCTATTAAGCATACCCTTTTCAAGGTATGGCAAATATCCCGCAAATTTAGGCCCCCACCAACAACGGCTAGAAATATTGCCTATTTTAGCTAACGATACTTCCGGGAAGTATTTCTGAAGCACATAGTCTGAAAGCCTTTTTTGATATCGAAATTGAATCGGCACAGAAATCATGTATGACAACAAATCATAATTCGCAAAGGGGGTTAAAGTTCGGACGTATTTGCTGTGTAAATATGACAGATACATATGAAATTTTACATTTCGTTCTGTGACATACTTGAATTCCTCAATAGAACTGAAACCACACGCTGGCATGTAATTACTAAGAACTTTGGCCACATCATCATGAATTTTATCTTTTATTTCTTTGCTTAATTCTATTTCGAGAACGTTAAAATAACTTGAATCGGCCAGCTTACTCGTTTTCTTAGGATAAACAGCTTCCCATCCCAGTATGGCATCGCTGTACATTGTGGAAATATGTTCATAGCTCGATAAGACGTCTGCATTCTCTGACAAATAATTATACGTATGGCAATGTCCCATTCCCACTTGGCCGCAAGATTCCAAAACCAACGTATGTAATGCTTTTATATATGAGTTTTCATCTAAAACATGAAACTGAGGATTATTGAAATTAAGAGTGCGCGAAACTTTCTTGGCATATACATATTCCAATATTCTTTTATTGTATCCATAAGTGAATAGCTTAAGCTTGTTTTTGATGATGTGTCTCGATAAAAAGGCCAGTGTAAGTCGACTATCCACCCCGCCGCTAAGACCCATCACATAGGAACTATCTCTCTGTAATTTTGAGAAAATGACATTTAAGCGGTCATAGAGACCCGTTGCAGCCTGATCCATTGATTTTATTGATTTATCTTCGTAAATATCAAAGGCCCAATACCTCTCTATAGTAAATGTTTTTGTTGCTTTATCAATATTTATCTGAGACGCACCAATCATCTGCTTAATATTTTTAAACAAGGTCCTTGTCCCTAAAACACCTCCGTAAAACACACTTTCCCAAAATCCAACAATATCAATACTTCTGTCTATTTCAGAAAAAGAAAATAAATCATCAAAGTTTGAAAAAACGATGATATCTTCATTTTTATTTTTTACTATATATAAAGGTATTGACCGGAAGGGATCATTAAGGACTTTGACTGCTGAAGCGTCATCTTGAATTACTATCCCTTTATTTCTTTTTGCAAAATTTTTTATATCACTTTCAGAGTCATAATTTTTATTACAACCGAAAAAGATAAAATTTTTAAAATCGGTCCTATGCAATCCTTTACTGAATATGCTAATTGAACCAGCTGAAAGCATAATTTTTAATTGCATACTTACACTTTAAATGATAATATTTATAATTATTATAATTGATCCGGTTTGGGATTCAGCCTCATAGAATCTCTCAAAGAACGGAGATTTTCCCTACATTTTTGCATAATGCTAAGATTTTCCGGTTTAATTCTTAAATCTTTGGGATTATTATAAACAAAGCCAATTTCACGTTCCTTTACAAAACGCTCACACGCATCAAAATGCCCGCCACGCACAGCGATAGGGAGACCTGCCGTAATTGTGGTAAATAACCGAGTCGGATAAGTTATCCGAAAACGATCCTGTCGATTAGGCAATAAGAGCGGCATCGAATACTCGATGCTTCATTTACAATTATCAGCAATACCCAATATCTTTAGAATCTTTAGATACCTTTGCTTCCAGCGATGCTCCCGCAGGCATCGTTCCCTGCCTTTCTTCGCAATCAGCTGAGCCTCATCCGGGTGTTTTAGGTAGTATCGGATCAATTCCAGCATTTCATCTCGACTGCGATAGCAGACTATTTCCTTACCAATGTCGAAATGCAGCGCTAAGTCAGGATTAAAGGAGGTCAGATACATACCTCCTCCGCAACCTGGAATTTCAAAGTCTCTCCCTTTTAGATTCGTCAGATATTCTGCATAACCTATGGCCCCGATCCCAAGGTTGACCTTGCTGCGGTTGAATATTTCTATCTGAAGATCTTGCGAAATCGATCCTTCTTCCCACCCTGTACCGTAGCACTGTACCGATAGACCATATTTTTTTAGATGTCGAATGATTGAAGGCCTACATCCATAAGCAGCTCCCACAAAGCTGACATCAAGATCGCGGTAGCTAGACATAGGCTTATAAACATGAATATTGACCCCTTCGGGCAGGTATAAAGGTATGCCTCCCTCAGCTAAATACCAATCCACCGCGACTCTTGCTGACGTCCAACTTAAGTCGAAGACTTTTGCAATATCAATCTGTAAGCCGCGTTGTTCACCTAACCACAAACCCTCCCATGATTGTTTATCATCCAAACACATATTGACAACAGGAATGCCAATGGTCTCTTGTATCCTTCGAATCGTTTCTGCCAAGACATGATTCCCCGAGGCATAAACGAAGACCCAGTCAACAGGTTTCTCTTTGTGGGATTTAACAAGCGCATCGTACCATTCATCATTAAGTTTTTTCCGTAATTCTCTCCCTTCCTTATTCGATTTAGCCACGTTAATATTGTTATAGCCTAATTTTATATAATCGAATTCAGTTACTGGCCCTAACTCATACAAATCTGGATAAAGATGTTCATGCCAACCAATTTTTGGAATAAAAGCGAATGTATGGACATCGCCTTGTCGATGCTTTGACGGTGCATAGCCTCTGTCGTTGAGACGCCGCTTTACCCGCTTAATCGTATCTTCTTCAGAATAAACCAATCCTTTTTCTTCACAAATCTTTGTATAATGCTCGCGCTTCTTTCTGTATTTTGATCTAATAACTTCGCCGCGCAGTGGAATAAAAACATCTTCAATGACGGGATAGGTAGCAATCCATTTATCTATGATCTTTGAAAGTTTTTTAGTTATCAATATTCAAATACCTTTGATCAGCGACAATTATAGGTTCCGGCCGAATTGAATCATTTAAGATGTTACTTTGAAACCTACATTCCTCAGATAAATAATTCGTTATCTCGGAATTTTGATCAGACATAACGTGTGCAATTTCAACTGGACGTACTACTCATATCGGCAGCTCTTATGAAAGTCATCATTTTCGATGACGCATATTTAAAAGCGCTTTTTGATATACATCTTCATAAATATTTGTAGTCGTCTCTAAGCCGTAAATTCTTCTCGCTGCTTCGACACCCTTCTTGGCAAAAGATTCTCTCAATTTGTCATTTTTTAGAAGAATTTCTATCCCGCGCCACATCTCATAAGGCCATACGACAACAAAACCCCCATCAAGTTCCTCCACAGAACCGCAGCGAGAACTGATATAAGGAACCCCGGCTGCCATGGCTTCATGGATAGCAATCGGTATGCCAACTTCAAGAGTGGAACCGAATAAAAAAAGGTCGGCCTCGTAAAAGGCTCTTACAACCCATGACCTTTCTACATCCGTCAGAAATCGGACCGTGCCCCAACCTGTGCGCATTTCAATGATTGAGCTAAGAATTCTAAGCATTCTCAGATAATTAGAATTTTTTCTGTCGTGGGGTTTTGAGCCAATAAACACCATTGTGGCGTCTTTGGATTTCCTCCGCCAGAATGCCTCCAAAATAAAGGCATGCCCTTTGTTCCGGTTGTAGGTCGCCACATTGAGGAACATATATTTTGTGCGAATGCCGTACTTTTGTCTAAAACCGCTTTTCCCCCCGCTGAATTCTGTCAGATCCGCCCCTTCCGGAGCTATTGTAAAATGTTTGATCCCGTGACGATGCCCGAATTGCGCATCCCATGTGGAGTTGCTGATATAGATAATGTGATCAAACTTGCGCATGATGGCAGGCATCTGTTCGAAATATGATGCATAATCGGGATTATAAATGCTCGAAAAACCGCAGGGCGAAAACACCTTGGCACATTTCATTTCATCAAGAAGCGGAAAAATAAGATCGCTTGACCATGTTTGTGCTGCATATATCATAAGAAGATCACAGGGAAAGGACCTGACAAATTTCTGATAATGTTCGATTTCACCGTTGTATCCTAAATCAACTTTTCCTGTAACGGCGAAGCTTTTAATCTTCACTCCATTTAATTCATTATAATTACGCGCCGGATGGAAAGCCGTTGCCACAGTTACCTCGTGCCCACGGGCTACGAAAGCCTCCGATAACTTACGCATCAGATGTGGAACACCTCCAACCGCTGGATGGTAAGCTTCTGCAATATGAAGTATACGCATCTTCTGTATTCCTTCCGGTAATTAAGACCTATATAGTATCGGCTTTTTTATGGAATAGAATTTATATATAATGAACCATATTGAGCTTATAATATTCATAAGTTCTATTAATTCCATCAGTTAATGTTATGGTTGGTTTCCATGTAATTATTGACTGTAATTTCGTTAAATTGGCTACCACATTGCCGGTCTCAATCCTTTCATAATTTTTAGGCCATGGTATATATTCTATCTTCCCATTCCCGACTACGTTGATGACATTTTCAACCATTTGGCAAAACTCAGTTTTCTGACCAGATCCTAAATTTACTATCTCTCCAACTGTTTTCTCTGAAACCGCACATCTTAAAAAACCTTCAACGATATCATCCGATAAAATGTAGTCTCTAATTTGCTTTCCGTCACCAAATATTCTAATTGTTTTTCCTTCCATTGCTTGTCTTATGAACCATCCAATTAAGGCATACTTAGAATGTTTTAGTTGCTGACGTGGCCCATATGGATTCGTCATTCGCAATATAACACAGGGTATTCCAAAATCCTTGTAGTACATTAATAAATATTTTTCCGAAGTTAATTTATGTATTCCATATAAGCTTAAGGGATTTGTCGGATTATTTTCTAACATGGTTTCTGTATCAATTTTTCCAAGTACCATACGGAAACTCGAAAAGACTATTTTAGCCCTTGTATTCATTTTGCGACATAGTTCGAGTAATTGTAGAGTCGCCGACGCATTTAAACTCAAATCTTCAAAAGGCATGGACAAACTATCAACGTAGCTGACTTGCGCTGCAAAATGAAATATGATATCCAACCTTGGAATATGTGGTTTTAAAATATCCGTATTTCTTATGTCTTCTATAATAATTTCGCATTTATCTTTTATGCCTTCTATATTAAACAGATTGCCACCATATTGAGGGGAGAGATTATCAATGATAATAACATTTGCATTCATTGCAACGAGCCGATGGGCTATATTACTACCTAAAAAACCAAGCCCCCCTGTAATCAAAACATTTTTATTTCGAAAGTAATCTAACATTTTTTAGTTCCTTTGTTCCTGCCGTGAGTAAACGAGCTTATTCCATATTGAAAATATTTTTGCTACTTTTGCTCCGAATTTGTATTTGATATATTGATTATGAATTCTACGCAAATGATATGGGATTCGCACCCTCAAGATTTTAGACGAGACACCATTGAGTTCGCTTAATTTGTCCGCTGCTTCGTAGACAAGTCTTTTTATTTCTGTATAATTTACGTTACAAGAAAGTTTATGATAGGCGCTACAAGCAAGCGCAGCAAGATCACATATATTTTTATCCGATTTAGTTCTGTTCAATAGTATGGCAATATTTTCAACCATTATTATAAATTCTTTTTCAATATATGATTGCATCTCCGTTCGACACATGCTACTGGGTACTTCTCTGTAACCTTGTAAAATTTCCGGGATATTTGCAATTTCATATTTTCTGGCAATTCGCGACCATAACTCATAATCTTCCGGTGGTTGTCGCGTTTTGTCAGTAGAATATAAACCTACATCTTCAAAAACCTTCCTTCGGATCATCATGGAGCTATGTACAAAAGGATTACCTAGTAACAAACCAAATTTGAGGTATATGCTTTCTGAGGAATGCTTATGTACTCGTTCTGTCATCTTCGTTCCTTGAATAATATTTGCCCATGTACCAACCATCCCGTAATTAGAATTATTTTCAAGAAAACAAATTTGCCGCTCAAATCTTTTGGGGTAAGCAAGATCATCCTGATCTTGACGGGCTATATATTCTCCCCTTGATAAGGCAATCCCGCGATTCAATGTTGCTACAAGTCCCTGATTTGATTGATAATAATAAAATATTCTTTTGTCACTTATCTCTCTGATTATTGCAGCCGATCCATCTTTTGATCCATCATCTATTATGATTAATTCAAATTTTTCATACGTTTGGCTTAAAATGCTCTCGATAGCCTGTTTAATAAATATTTCACCATTAAATACAGGTAACAAAACGCTTATAAGGCTTCTATCCTTTTTGACGTTACTCAATTTCTACACTAAGTATCCGATATCAAATCATCTGTATTGATCGTGGGATTGGTGAACCACTTATTTGGAGCTACTACCATTTTTTCAATATTTACGTTTCACCATACTGTTTAATATACAAACGTGGGGTGGACCCCATAATTTGGATACGATTGGTAACGAACGAAATATCTTCATTACTGAAAGGAATTCTTAAGATTGGTATATTCATGTTGAAGTTTCACCTGACCCATTATAATTTTTAATATTTAATTTATATTTTAAAGAGATATGTACCTGATACCGGTAAAAATCTTTTTAATCGGTGTACAAATTTAATTAATAAAAATCTGAAAAACATTAAAAATCTATTGTTTGGGTTTTGAGTTGGTAACATGGTTTGATAAATGAATCTAATTAAATTTATTATTTTATAATATCTATTTGGCAATCTCACGTACCAATCAAAAAAGCCCTGATATCCCAAGATAGTTTTAGGATTAATGTTATCATATTCGATTGAAACAGCATTATAAATATTACTAGCCTTCTTTGGATTACCTTTTACCAATCCCTTTTTAAAACACCATTCACCTAACTCAGTTCCTTTGAAAGGCATAAATATCGTAACTAAAATCCTATCAGGTTGAACTTTCTTGTTGAGTTCGATGGTTTCGAAAATATGTTCAAGTCTCTCTCCAGGAACACCGATTATATTAAAGCTCTGTGTCTTTAGATTGTATTTCTTTGCTAATTGAAAGACATCATTAATTTGCTTGTTAGTATAAGGTTTATTGAGCAATTTTTTTCTAATATTTTCATTACCTGATTCAATCGCAAGTGAAAGTTGAAAACATCGTGCCTCTTTCATTGCAGAAATTATCTCTTCATCTACTGTATCTACTCTGGTTTGACACATAAAAGGTAAATTAATTCTTTTTTTATATTCGTCACAGAATTTTAAAACTCTATTTTTATTCAAGGTAAATGTCTCATCAGAAAAATATAACTTTTTAATATGATATCTGTTAATTAAAAATTCAATTTCAGCAAAGATATTTTCAAACGATCTATATCTTACAAATTTTCCTCTGCCGTTATAAATACTCATCAAATATTTATTTTGACAAAAGCTACAATGATATGGGCATCCTCGGGAGGTTAAAATGTTAGTTCCAATTAATTCATCATTATAGTAGTGATCAGACAAGGCTTCCCTATCTGGAAATGGAATAGTATCAAGATTTTCTTCTAGTTCCCCCAATAGATTTCTATAAATTTTTCCATTCTTTTTTACCCATATCCCTTTAATAGAAGTATAGTCCTCATTTTTCTTGATTTTAAAAACAAGATCTACAACCGATTTTTCTCCCTCACCAATACAAATAAAATCCACATCTTTCTCATTTATTGTTTCCTCAGGATCAATGGTTGGATGGATACCTCCACAAATAACTTTAGCTACTGTTTTCTCTTTAACAATTCCAGCTAATTTCATGGTTATATCATAGTTAATTGTCATTAAAGAAAAACCTACAATATCTGGTTGATAACCTAATAATACTTCTTTAAATTCTTTTTGTATAAATTTGTTTGAATTTCTCATTATTTTTTGGTTATAAAAGGAGGTCAGTACAAATATTTTAGTATCAAAACCAGCTTTTTTTAATGAAGAAGAAATATGAAGTAAGTTTAACGGGACCTCTCGTACAATAGTTCCGGGATATACTAGCAGAATTTTCATAGTCTATGTTTTCCTTACGGCGATGCTGTAATTAACGCATGGATTAAGATTTATGGAAGGTGAGATGAAAAAAATGTTCATTTATCCTCAGGTAAGTCTTCAATCAGCGCTTACATTTTTAACAATTTACGTGAAATACAATTAAATGAAGCAAACATGTATTTTCCAATATGTAAAACCGATTCACGATAGTGGCCGTTCTTTAATTACAAAGATATAAGGAATTTTGAAAATTTAATGATATTTTTATTGATTTCTCTGTGTTCGTGACAATATTTCCTCTTAATGCTCTTTAAATATTTATTGAACCTCTCAAATATCAACAATCGCATCTGCCAATAAGAAATCTCTGATAGTTCGGCACGAATATTGTAATTGGGCTCATCATGATAAATCGCAAGGACATTATCCAAGTAATAAAAATCTGATAATGCTGCCATTCTCAACCATAGATCATAATCTTCACCGCTACGAAGGGCTGGATTTATGGGGAAAAAACCTGCTACATCAAATAACGACCTGCGAACAACTACTGTTGATGTAATAATGTAATTACTATGAATCAATTCCAATAAAGCTGTCCCGCTTCGTCTTTTATATTCAGTATGATAAAGACGGTCCAAAAACTGCTGCTCGTTCTTTACATAGGCATTAGCATGTATAAGTCCAACATCGGAATACCCTTTAAAAACAGCAATTTGCCTTTCCAGCTTTACCGGTAACCATTGGTCATCTGAATCTAAAAAAGCAAGGTATTCTCCTTTGGCTATCTTCATGCCTTTATTTCGAGCAACCGCAGGCAGTCCAGAGTGTGGTATGGGCAAATAGGCCAGCCGCTCATGATCAGATTTCTTTACAACTTGGGCGGTATCATCAGTCGAACCGTCATCTATTACAATAAGATTCCAATAAGGGTACGTCTGGTCGAAAACACTTTGAATCGTATTTTCGATAAGATGTGCCCGATTGTATGTTGGAATAATAACCGTCACCCAGCCGAGTTTTAAGTCATTGACATGTTTCATATATTTTGTATCGCCGACTGTGCATCACTATCGATTTCTTACATTCTTAGCCATGAAGACGGGGTCACATCACTGGTATCAATATTTGGATCATTGAACCATTTCTTTGGTGCAATTACGATTTTGTGCGCATAAGTACAGAGCCATGCCGCCCACCATCCAAAGGTACTGTTCGGAATAATAAAGTGTTTGCATAAACTCATCAGATATAAATATCCATGACTGCTTCCGTCGAAATCCATGAAAACAGCCGGACAATCAAAGCGTAAATTCTTTCGGCACCACTCGATATCATCCGAAAAGACCAAGATTTCTGGATTTTGAAGCCTCTCTTTCATAAAAAATAAGGCATCATAGAAATAGGCGTTTTCACATACGCCGTGTATGCTGCTGAACGAAGGATTTGTGACAAAGTCACCTCGCCGAACATTAAGGCAAATATAGTTCGAGGATGCCGCTTGCTCTGCAAGGCTTCTATTTTTCAATATCAGCCGGTCGTTAAATGCAAAATCAGAACTGATGACATTTTCTATGTCCTGGAAGTATTTATGGCTCTGCCAATAGCCGGATAGATATACATTCCTGGGGGCTTGTAAGACCTGCTCATCAAAATGGAAATGCCTTTCTTTCACGTACCGATGAAATGGATAACGCACGAAGTAGTTGAGTTTTCGATAAACCCGATTATTTGAATCTTTCCATCTATATTTCTTCAGCTCCGATTCTGTGGCAATCGCCGCCTGAATATTGAATTCTCCCATTTCATAAGCCCTATAGACAAAGTTTTCTTTGGGGGTTCTATCCAGAAGAAAGGTGAGATCCAGCTTCAACTCTGTATTATGGCGGAGGGAAAGATTTCTTCCTAACGCATACTGGAACATTTGGTTGCCTAAACCGCCCTGTAGCTTAACGATAATCATTGCGTTAAAATTCTCTTGAAAACTTGTTCGTATCTTTCAGCGATTTTATCCCACTGATAATGCCTTTCCCACGCCATGCGGCTTTCTTGTGACAGCTTTTTCCAGGTTACACCTTTATCAGCCAAAGCGCGAATAGCTTCGGTCATCTTAATGGGAGAAGAAACAATAATGCCGCCGGGAAGTTCGGCGACGTTGCCGCAGTTGGTGGTGATGAAAGGAGTTCCGGATGCCAAGGCCTCGACAATCACAAGAGGAAAACACTCAACGAGGGACCCATAAAGAAAAAGATCCGCTTCATGATAGGCCGATACCACCATCTCCCGCGGAACATTTTCCAATATTGCTATATTCGCGCCATGAAGGGAGGGTCCTTTTAGATTATGAACAGGAAATAAATGATGAAAAATATGTCGTTTTATGAGGGTCGTATATTTGAATGCATTGTTGTATAAACTATTGCGGCAGGGATCTTTGCGCAAGACCTTCCAGGAATAGCTGTTGAAAGCAGATCCGATAAATGCAAGGGTCGAATCTGGAACGTTGGCATCCAAATAAGCTTTTAAGACGAACTCCTGATTTTTTTCAACCCCGTAGTTGCCGACGCTCAGAAACAATTTTGACGTTTTGATTTCATATTTTTTTCGGAAACCGCCATACGGTTTCAGAAATTCATCTTCACGGGCGCCATTGGGGATAATCGAATAATGTTCAATGCCGTGTTCATCTCCGAAATACTTGTCCTGATAATGCGCCGAATGGTAGATGATATGGTCATAATTCTTCAAGATTTCGGGCATAACCGCAAAATATAATCGGTATCTTTCATCATGTAGACCGGAATAGCCGCATGGGATAAATATCTTCTTGCATCGCAATTTCTTTAGCAATGGATAGGAAAGATCCGACGCCCAGTTCTGCGCCGCATAATTAATAAGAATATCACCTGCAAAAGTTGATATGAAATTGCAGTAGGATATGATATCACCCCGGTATCCAACCACCTGGTTTCCGGAGATATCGAACTGGAGGACAGCAACGCCGTTTAGATGATCAAAATCCCGGTCCGGACGATGCGCCGTCGCCACAGTGACTTTGTGGCCCCGGGCAGCCAGCCACTCAGAAATGTTTTGAATCACGTACGCCACGCCATCTATGGAAGGGGAGTAAGTCGCGGCAGTGAAAAGAATATCAAGAGGCATGAGCAACGCGCAGTTTATTGCTTGTTTGATTAAACCGCATTAGCCTGCTTTCACCCGCTCTTCAGCTGCGTCGATGATTTCTTTCATCGTTGATCTAATGTCGTAAGTATAGGTCCATTCCGAATAATGGGTTTGGAATTTCCTTACATCGCTGATGTACCAGATATGATCTCCTATTCTTGCTTGGTCGCTCAAGGTATACTCAACCTTGTATCCAGTCAATTCTTCGATCAAGTCTATAGCTTCCAGCACGGATATGTTCGCATATCTGGAACCGCCCATATTGTACACCTCGCCAGGCCTTGGGTTCAGATAATAATGCCAGAACGCGGTGATCAAATCATGACTGTGGATATTATCCCTGATTTGTTTCCCTTTATAACCGAAGATTGTGTAGGGCCTTTTCTGCACGGCGCATAACACAAGGTATGCCAGAAACCCGTGCAACTCTGCGCCGCTGTGCTCAGGTCCCGTAAGGCAACCACCCCGAAAAGATACTGTCTTCATACCAAAATAACGGCCATATTCCTGCACAAGAACATCCGCAGCCACTTTGCTGGCGCCAAAAAGACTGTGCGTTGAATGATCAATTGACATAGATTCATCAATGCCAAATTCGGCGTATTGTGAGGATGGTGCCACTTCCCACCGTTTCTCAAGTTCTATCAAGGGTAGGGTATTAGGGGCATCGCCATAAACCTTGTTGGTGCTGGTAAAGATGAAGGCCGCTTCCGGTGAATATCGGCGTGTTGCTTCCAGCAGATTTAAGGTCCCTGTAGCATTAATCGAAAAATCAGTGAAAGGTTCACGAGCTGCCCAGTCGTGGGAGGGCTGTGCGGCACAATGAATCACCAGGGTAATATTGCCGCCATATTTTGAAAATAATTTCTCTATTTGTCCGTAGTCACGAATATCCAGATTGTAATGCTTGTAATGCTTCAAGTCATCGGTCAGTTTCTTAACGTTCCATTTTGTGCTGGCAATGTCGCCAAAGAAGTATGAACGCATATCATTGTCGATACCGACGATTTCAAAGCCCAAACTATGGAAAAACCGTGATGCTTCACTTCCTATGAGACCGGCAGAACCGGTAATGAGAGCAATAGACATCTTTATCTCTTTTTAAGGTGGACTCTAAGAACGTACTTTGACAGCCACTTATTCACGACTGTTACCACGTCTAAGGTCTTGGTAAAGCAAAGTCATTCCGGGCAAGCCCAGTTGTGAATCTATACGTTTATACTTATTCGGAAAGGTATTCAGAAACTCTTGAATGGCCAGAAAGGGGCCAACATTATAACCTGATTCGGAGGTTTGATAAAACGTATCGTGCAATAAGATATTTGCATTATCTACATTTTCATGGATGATCTTCAACTCCCTTAAAACTGACGTGTATTCATGGTCACCATCGATGTAAAAAAGCGGGTTGATCTTGCCCTTTATCGTCGCACAAATTTCCATAGCTGTTGATACGCCATCGCCTTGATAGAGTTTCACATCCTCTATATGTTTCACATAATGCGCTCTGTGTTTGTGGGGATGTTCCTCGTGTTCGACATCATCAGGCAAGTCAATAGAATGGATTTCAGTATTGATACCAAAACACTTCTTACTTTCATGAAAAATTCGGGCTGACTTCCCAACGTGTGTACCCCATTCAAAAATATGCGTTGGCTGTAGTCTGCATAGTGAAGAAACCATTAGACATAATTCATTCAGAGGATATGGGTGAAAGCCGACAATAGGAATCAATTTCTTGAGGATGAAATCAGAAATAGTGTAACCCTCCACTTCGAATTCTAATCCGCCATGTTTTAGACAAGCTTGATGTGATTGTTTAGAAAGATGTTTTTTTAGTTCTGAAATATGGATAAACTTAATGGGGATCCTAATAATACTCCGTAAATTCATTTCACTTAACTCTTCGCATTTCCTTAGGATGTCATGATTATCTTAGGCCGCTCCATTATGGAAAGGGCAATTATAAGTTGTGACAAAATAATCAAGAGTCATTGGCAATGCGCAATTATCTTAAAGGTGGAGTGTTTGTTTCACCAGCAACGGCATTAATGGGTGCTGTAATTTCCTATCTTACCCGAGTGAAACCTACAAAATAACTTTTTTGAGCAATGCTGATTTAACTATTGTTTTCCACACAAAAGCATGAAGAGATTTATATAAGGGAAACATTCTTTTAGGAATATAGTTAATCGTTAAATGGTGGATCTTGCTTAATTTTGACGGAGATCTAAACACATTGTAATAAAACATTTTTTGAGCATATTGTATTTTCCATCGCGGGAACTGCTTCATCTGAAGAATTGATTTTGAGATAAAATCATCGCTATAAGCATCATTTTTTATGTAACCTTTTAGTTTTGCATAATCATACAATTCCGTACCCGGATAAGGATAATATATTGTTATCTGATGCGATTTGGGTAATATTTCCCGATTCAGTTTTACAGTATCTCGATAAAGGTCATACGTCTCATCCGGTGCACCCACCATATTGAATGCATATGATTTTAATTTATATTTGTGTAATAGAGAGAAAGCCCTTTTGATGCTTTCGTTTGACGTGTTTCTTTTATAGATTTTTCTTCTGAACTCTTCGTTTCCATTCTCAATACCAACGCATAATGTTTTGCAATTCGCTTCGTATAAATGATGACACACTTCTTCATCCAATGTTTCTGGTCTTGAGTTACAATTAAAAGGTGTCCTTGTCAGTTTTTTATATTCATTTAAAAAAGATATTGTCCAGTTTTTGTCTTTTATGAATGTATCATCGTCGAAGTTTAATTCGGTTGGTTTATATGTCCTAATAATTTTATTCACTTCCTCTATTGCCCGTTGAACGCTTTTTATTCGTACGTATTTCCCCTTGCCCGAATACAATTTTCTTAACCCGTTATTGCAACAATAGGTGCAATTATAAGGACAACCCCTTGAGAACATCACAGATATTCTGTTTTCTATTGCTTCGGTGGAGAATACTGAGAGATCAGGAAATACTGTATTATCAAGGTTCTCTATAAGATTGCATATTTTATTTCTTATAATCTCTGAATCGTTTCTGAACCACATGCTTTTAATATCATAAAAACTGACCTTATCTTCAAACTTATCTAAAAACTCTGATAATGCAATGTCGCCTTCGCCTAAACAAATGCCATTGATTTCTTTATTTTCCTCAACTATCTCTGGCCTACTTGTAGCGTGAGGCCCCCCAACGATCGCTACAATGTCTGAATATTTCCTTAAATCTTTGAGATATTTTAAGGCATAGGGCCACTGATTTGTGACGGACGAAACTAGACATAAAGAATAGTCTTTTTCAAAATATTTCTTTCTAAATTCTTCAAGATCAAAAAAAGTTGGTTGATAAAGATCAACGGAATACCCTTTTTGCTTAATAATCCCGCACAATACGGCGATGCCGTAATTAGCGCATGGGTTAAGATTTATGGAAGGTGAGATAAAAAAAATGTTCACTTATCCTTAGGTTAGTCTTCAATCAGTGCTAGCATTTTAACAATTTTCGTGAAATATAATTAAATGAAGCAAACATGTATTTTCCAATATGTAAAACCGATTCAAGATAGTGGCCGTTCTTTAATTGCAAAGAAATAAGGATTTTTAAAAATTTAATAATATATTTATTGATTTCTATGTGTTCGGGGCAGAAACTACTCTTAAAGCTCTCTAAATATTTATCGAGCCTCTCAAATATCAACAACCGCATCTTCCAATAGGAAATCTCTGATAGTTCGCTACGAATACTGTTATTGGGCTCATCATGATAAATCGCAAGGACATTATTTAAGTAAAAATAATCTGATACTGCTGCCATTCTCAGCCAAAGATAATAATCTTCGCCGGCTCGAAGGGCTGGATTTATTGGAAATATGCCAGCTACATCAAATAACGATCTGCGAACAACAACTGTTGATGTAATAATGAAATTTCTATGAATCAATTCTAATAAAACTCTTCCGCTTCGCCTATTATATTCAGTATAATACGGACGATCCAAAGACTGGTGCTTACTTCTTACGTAGGCATTAGCATGTATAAGTCCAACGGCTGAATACTCCTTGAAAACAGCAATTTGTCTTTCCAGCTTTTCCGGTAACCATTGGTCATCTGAATCTAAGAAGGCAACGTATTCTCCCCGAGCTATCTTTATCCCCTCATTTCGTGCTAAAGCGGGCAAACCAGAGTGCGGCATATACAAATAAGTCAGCCTCTCTTGATTAAATTTTTTTACAACTTGGGCAGTATCATCTGTCGAACCGTCATCTATCACAATAAGATCCCAAAAAGCGTACGTTTGGTCGAAAACACTTAGAATCGTATTTTCGATAAAATACGCGCGATTGTAAGTTGGAATAATAATCGTCACCCAGCCAGGTTTATAATTATTGACATGTTTTATGAATTTTTTATTGTCGACTGTGCACACTGCTATTTGCTCACATTCTTAGCCATGAAGATGGGGTCACATCGCTGGCATCAATATTTGCAGCTCTTACCCATTTTTTTGGCGCTATGACGATTTTGTCAGGGTTTGGGCAGAGCCACGCCGCCCACCATCCAAAGGTACTGTTCGGAATAATAAAGTGTTTGCATAAACTCATAAGATAAAAATCTCTGAATTTGTTCTGACCGTGTTTTTTAGATAAAAATGCTGTTGGATAGGATATCCTACAAAATCTTTTATTTAATATACCAAAGTGGGAGAATGTTTGTTTAAATAACATAATTCTCAAATTGCTATTATGACAAATAAAATGGCGTTTACACCAGGTTATATCATCTGAGAAAATGAAGAATTGTGGATCGACTACTTTCTCCGAAGTAAAAAACACTGCTTCCTGGTAATAATCCGGTCCACATAAACCATGCCATTTTCTCGCAGTTGGAATGCTTACATAATCTCCTCGCCTCACGTTCAGGCAAACAGCACTCACTGCTTTAATATGTTCAGCCAATGCATTTGTCTCAGAATCCCAGTCCTGCTGAAAAACAAATTCTTTTCTGATTATATCTTCAATATCCTTGAAGTATTTCTCGTTTTGCCAGAATCCTCTCAGATAGATATTATCGGGAGATTTCAAAACCTCTGCGTCAAAATAATAAATTTTCTTTTCCTTGACAACTTGAAACGGTTTCTCTGATTTTCCGTTTAATAGCAGAGCGGCTTCTCCTTCAGTTAAGAAATTCTGTTCTATAGGAAATATACTTAAATCATAATCTCTAAAAACAGAACTCTTTCGCGGTGTTCGGTCTAAGAGGAATCTGAGATCAAGCTTCAATTCTGTTTGGTATTTTTCTGCAAGGTGTCTCCCCAACGCGTATTGGAACATCTGATTTCCCAAGCCACCCATTAATTCAACGACAATCATTGTTATAACTTGGGCTCATTGGTTCAGGGTTATTTAAGAATGCATCGAATTTGCTACACCATACCATAAACATCTTCTGTTCGCTTTGATTTACCATACTTTTGCTTAGTATTTTATAAGCGGTTTCCTTCTTTACACTTTTGTCTATGACTCTTGCCTTATTTGCACAAACAGTGATGTTTCGTAAAATATGATACTTCCCGAGACTGAAATGTATATTATCAAAACCCAATGCACTCAAAATGCGCTCGAATTTCTTCTTATACCACCCATCGCAGTGTATTGCCCAACTTGCTTCATGGGAACCGAATATATGCCGTAAAATAACCTGTTTTTTATCATAAGAAAAAAAAGGTGAGAAGATTAGGCGAACGCTTCGCAAAAAATCAGGCACTTCAAGGATCAGCCTTCCCCCCACTTTCAGCCAGTCTTGCCAATTGCACAATAGAGCCAAGGCTGTCGGACGATCAAAATGCTCAAACACATGATGCGATCGAATTTCTTCAACTGATTCTGAAGGAAACTTAAGCTTGGTGATATCCGCGAATACATCGGCAACGATCGTTGTTTGTACGGTATGCTCAGCAGGCGGATAATCGATATTCACATAACCTTCTAAATGCGTTTCCCCACAACCTAAATGAAGTCGTAGAGGATATGTTTTTGATATTATCGAATTCTTTAATAGTAAAGTAAACGTATCTTTTTCTTCCACTTCTTTGTATATTTGCTTGTTATTCATGAGATTTTTAGCACTCAGGGTGGTTCGATTTTTGAGGGTCACCTCACACGGTCATAACCATGACAGAATAATGCTTTTTTATTAATGGCTGTTGTAAAAATTGCTGATACTCGTTCGGTGAAACACCATGAATAATGATAAGATATCCAATAAGATTTTTATGTAATGGATCAGGTTGATATTGAAGCGCGGTTTCATAATTGTAGTTCGGGAAAAGTATATTGTCATTTTCAGAAATAATATCACGAATACCCTCTATATCCTGTGCTTCAGGAAGAAACATTCTCACTTCTTCAGGAAAACCGAAAGATGTTTTTGAATCTTGAAAACAAAAAGCAAAATCGGGACGATTTCGAACTTTAAAATCATCGACGACGATGAATGATGGTATTTTTGAAGATAAAATAGACTGCAATTCTCGCCTTAATGGATTATTTCTTTGAAAATCCAACCCCATTCCGTGCGCATCGAGAAAGAAAAAAACTGGATGTTTGTTAATTTTTTCATTTAATATCTCTTCTATGAATTTAACTGAATCCTGAAGAACACACTGAACATTTTTTTTCCTTGCTAAAGTCTTCCTTGCGAGATTAAAGAATACTTCATCAATTTCACATGTGAGAACTTCTGTGTTCGGGAATTTATCAGCAAGCCAATAGGTCGTTTTTCCCGTATATGTGCCGGTTTCAACAATTAATCGGACATCGAAATGATAAATTGCCAGCTTTACCATTTCTTTTTCGATCCCGTCGCCCGCGAAAGCCGCCCTCATCAATTGTGTAATTGTAGTATTTATACGAATCTTTTTTTTCCAAGATAAAAAAATATTTAAAGGCCGCTTAAGATACTTTTTAGCCGCCCTTTTAATCCTTTGTTCTAATTTTATTTGTTCTCTATCAAAATAAATTCTATTTGTTCGGCTCTTTTCATGATACCCCTCGTTGAAAGTTAACCCCCAATATTCCCACATTTGCATGAGTTCTGCTGCCTGTTTTTCTAGGGATAGATTATCGAGAATATATTTACGGGGAGTATATGAATCATAGTTAATCATAATTTCTTCAATTGCTGATGGCAAATTGTCTAGATTACTTATTTTGACGCCACATGATTTATCAAAATACGGTGCGGCTGTTGCTGGAAACATTGCATATTCTCTTGGTATTAGATCATTATCGATCCCATCACCTAATGTTTTGCAATCACATACCAGAATAGGTACTTCACAGGCCAGTGCCTCCTGTAAAGCCAGGCCCTGACTCTCATGGCTTCCATGCCATATAATAAACGATGTTCGTGACAGAACAGATTTGTATTCTTTTTCGTTATAGCTTCCGTAACTTACAAGCCCATATTGTAATTTAAGTTTTTTCAATGTTTTTAAAATAAATATCAACTCCTGTGGATCTCGTTTTTTATAATAGACCAATATCTTTCGATTTTCTTGCGGGATGTTCGATGGTTGAAACTCATCGGAATCAATACCGACTGGCCAGTAACGCAGTGGGCATATATTGAATCCGATATGTTCCCACCATTTAACTACCCATTCGCTCGGCTGTAGGTATAGAGCCTTACCTAGTTCAATTCCCTTCTGCAATTCATGGGGCATAACCACCAGGTTAGGTCCAACTACCGGGTGCGCTTTGCATTCATTAATATATCTTAGCGCTCTTACATCATCATGAATCCACAATCGTTTCGTGGCGTTCAGGTCTCTGTTGATGACGTAAGGATAGCCGATCTTATCAAGTCCTTTGATGAGGTTTTTATAGACTTTATAGGGACCTGTGATCCGATTTGCGTTGGCCTGGGTTGAGATAATATTAATCATCCGATAAGTTTCATCGCCACGAGGTAGGCTATATAGGCGATAATCAGATAAAAGGTTACGACCCGCCAGGCACGGTAGGGGCCTTCACCCAATATTTGATGCCAGTTGACGACGGAAAAAAAAAGAATCCGGGATTCCGTTGCAGTATCAACGGCCCATACATTCTGCTTCTCGACAAGTAGCAAGGCTATGGGCAGCGTCCCGGCGAAGGCCAGAGTGAAAAAACCCTCACTCGCAAATGAGCGCCCAAAGGTCCAGACGATGAAAATCAATGCCGTGAGCCCGATGAGACGGGAGCTGGTGGCATTCCTGAAGGACATCCCGGCGGCATTCAAGGCATTAAAGAGAAGGAGAACCGCTAAGCCGATGACCCCGCTCCAGCCAGTAATCAGCAATAACTCGAACCACATGGAATCGCCGAAAATATATCCCATCGTTCCAAGTTGCTCCAGGAAATTCACGTTTTCATTACGGACGCCCGGCCCACCCAGTCCCCAAACTGGATCAATGGATCGTATAATATCGTTTGCAAATACCAGCGCGTTCATTCGAGAAGCTAAGTTCGGTTCGTCAAGATCCATCGTTATAGCCCGATCCATACGCTCACGAAAAAAGTTCACCTGATTGGGAAAAAGAAAAATCGTAAGAGAAGATACAATTAATATTAAAAGGAAAAGAACTATGCTCTTTGCGGTGGTTTGCTGTAATCGGTTTAACGGGATAGCATTTATGAGCAAGGCCAATGTAAATGCCACCACACCCATGATAAATGTCGAACGGGTCAGGACAAAGAGACAGGCCAAGCTCAGAATGGCTAATTTCATCATATCAATCCCACGTATCTCCCTTACCAACATTGAGGCCATCAGAAACGATAGACCGAGGATTGTCCAGTAGGGAAAGGTGAGATAATCCCGGATCACCACCGCCTGCCCATAGGTTACGACCTGATAAGGATCATAGGGATAGACCTTTATCCCCAAGCCGCTGGCAACATAAAGTATACAGAGAATGGCGGTGACATTAATTATGGCGTCAAGGAAGATCCATATCTCATCCCTGGTGAAGCGGCGTATCAAGTCAAACCATACTAAGATGCTCACGGGTAGAATATAGTACATTTTGTTGTTAATGATCGTCGCGTTGTAGAAATAACCCTGCTGCACGGCAATGGCCAGCGGCTGAATGAAATACAATAAAAACAATGCGTAAACTAAAAACACACTTAGCGTTGTCCTACCTTTTACAGTGTTGGAGCGCTTCTGCCGCACATACCACCACACCCCTGCCAGGATGAAGAAACCTACATCATGCCTGTTGAATTCTATCGGTCCCACGGGTGACTTGATGCGCAAACTCCAGATAGGCAGATAAATAGCTTCGCCAAAAGCAAATAAGACGGGCCACATGCAAATGTAGACAAGCGACTGCTTGGATTTCTGGAAATAATAAAAGAAAAATCCTAAGGGAATAATAAGTAATAAATACTTCATATCTTAGGAACTCTAGGAGAGAATATTTTCTTTCAGATGCCGAACCTTTTCCAATAATCTCATTTTGGTCAAGGACCACTTCATCGCATCCATTGTTCTGTTCGGCACATCAGAATAGTGCCTGACAAGCCATTTTCGGTATTCTTTTTCGAATGCCTTGCGCAAAAACTCTCGTTCAGAGAGCATCTTGCGGTAATTTGGAACATATTTTTCTAAAGGCTGCCACTTGCCGTGAATCAACACATAATCGAGCCGGTATCGACGCGCGGCATGCACATACGGGTAGCCTTTCAGCTCCATCGTCTTGTCATACAAACCATAGCGCAATTCGATCGCAGTACGCTCAATAGGCTGGATATTCTTAGGTACGTGCCCCCCGCCTTGTGTTGCACCCTGGCCAATATTTAAATAGTATCCAAGGTTACCTTGGGTCTTTGCACCAGCACATGATAAAGCCAGTCTTATTGCAAAATCGTAATCAGCGCAGGCTTTCCATTGCTCATCTACATATCCTACTTTGGGAATGACATTGCGTCGAAACATATAAAACGGTCCTATCAGATATCCACGCATGAATTCATCTTTATTATATTTGACCGTTTCTATGATTAGTCCTGATTTCTTTCCTAAAGAATCAACAACAATAAAATCGCCATATGTAAAATCCACATGGGGATTATTATCTAATGTTTCACAAAGCATCTTTATTGAGTTTGGAGTTCTATGATCATCAACATTACCGACGCACAGATATTGTCCCGTTGATAGATCGATACAATTATTGAATGAGAGAGAAACCGGTACAACTTTATTAACTATATTATGAATTAAAGAGTTCAGATATGCTTTTTGAAAATTCTTAACTATTTCCAGTTCCTTGGCAGATGGTTCGTTATGGTCCAAGACGATCTCGCATTGATCAAATATGGTTTGTTGTGCCATGTTTTCAAGGAATAATTCCAAGTATGGTTCTCCTCTGTAGCATGGACTTAAGATAGACACTCTTTTTTTGTTATTCACATAATCCATCATCTATCCTGTTTATTTAAAATCTTACTCTGATACCAAGCAATGGTTTTGGCAATGCCATCAACCAAAGAAGTCTGAGGTATCCAACCGAAAATCTGGTTACATAGTTTGACATCCATGACTTTGAAGGGCGCACCATCTGGTTTCGATGTATCGAATATAAATTCTCCTTCATATCCAACTTGATTCTTAATCAGTTCTGCTAATTCTTTTATGCTGATACCGTAGCCTATCCCTATATTTACTGGATACTCAAAATGATCTATACTGATTGACCGCATCATCGCCTCGACACAATCATCTACATATAACCACTCACGAACGGGTTTTCCCGTTCCCCAGACAATGACATTGGGTTGATTATTTTGCTTTGCCTTTGCAATTTTCATGATTAAAGCGCCGAGGGCATGTGACCTTACTTCTTCAAAGTGGTCATCAGGTCCATACATATTCGGCACGATCAGGTTGATGGTTTTCAATCCATACTGCTTGTAATAGGCCCAACTCTGTACCCAACTTCCTTTACGGATAAAACCGTAGACCCTGACGGATGGGTCCAATTCCCCGTTCCACCATTGCTTCTCTATAAAACTCCCCTGCACATCTCGTGGATAGGAGCAGTTGGAAATGGGATTAATAATTCTCTGAATATGATACTGCCTTGCCAGTTCAAACATGTATGTATTGATCAGGGAATTGTTGTAGTAAATTTCACCCTTATGTTCTAGGCCGAACTGAATTCCTCCAATGAATGTGGCACAATTAATTATGTGAGAGATTTCCCCGTGTTTTTGAAATATTTCTTCAAACTCTTGCGGTTTTCGGAAGTCGGTTCCTAGACTAATAGAAGCAGATAAAAAGGGGATCCCTTCTTCAGTCAATCTTTTAACAATTCTCTTCCCCAGAAATCCGGTTGCACCCATTATAAGAATTTTCATAATACTTCCATTCAAAATGTATTCTGCAAGGCAGTCTGTCTTATTTCTTGGGCCGTGTCTTCATCAGCTATTTGAAAATTTATCCGGGGCGCATAAGTTGCTAATGAGTGATTTTGTTCAACCTTATGCCGAATAAAATATTTTGGTTTTTTAAAAAATCTAGTTAGAATATTTTTAATTGCATGACACTGTCTTTCATACAAAACACTATATGTATCAAAACATTTTATTGGTATTTTGGCATATTGTAGGATTATATCTCCCTCATCAATTCCTTGGGTTATTTCATGAATAGTTATCCCCGTTACTTTTTCGCCATTAGCAATGGCGTTTTCTAAAGGTTTTACCCCACGGTACTTGGCAATATCGATGGATGCACATTTATT
>Ga0315274_10001202_pt1 | contig 40288 bp, 38 predicted proteins | sample YL17G02_20_MG_FD_203700 | JGI IMG/M metagenome (GOLD analysis project Ga0315274, IMG submission 203700) | Sediment microbial communities from Yellowstone Lake, YNP, Wyoming, USA - YL17G02_20 | ecosystem: Environmental > Aquatic > Freshwater > Lake > Sediment | place: USA: Wyoming | collected...
CTTGTAATGTCTAAGCTATATTTCACCTGTCCGCCCTTGAAAGCTAAAGGGGGAAGGGGGATTTGATTAAATAAGTTATATATCTAAATATCTCAAAATAGGGAAGTTATTTAATCATGAATACTAAACTGGTTCAGCTATTTATAAGTTCCGATCTCCAGACCACGATCAACGAAATACTTGTAAGTCTTATAATCTACGGTGTTGGGAACGCTGTGATCACTGTGCAGGATGTAGCCGCTACCTTCCATGGCAATCGGAAGTTTCTTTTGCAATTCCGCTTCTACCTTTGCAAGATCATTGGTTTCCAGCATACGGATGTCCATACCACCGCAAAAAGCGATTCGGTCACCGTAAGTCTTTTTCAACTGAACGAGGTCCATACCAGCTTTGACTTCCATAGCCTGCAAGCAATCCATTCCTGCCTCGATAAGACCCGGAACCAATGGCTCCACGTATCCACAAGAATGTATCACAACAGGTAGACCATAGCTGTGCGCATGATCAAACGTCTTTTTGTGAGCGGGCCAGATTATCTCTTTATACATCTTTGGTGACATAAACGGCTTGGCTTTGAATCCCATATCCTCGTAGAAAAATACGCCATCAGGTTTTCCACCCTCTGATATGAGTATCTCGTTGCATTTAACGATTAGATCGGCGTAGACGTTACACATATCCTTTACCCAATCAGGATCAAGTGCCATGCCGACCAGCATATTTTCATGCCCGCAGACTGGATGTATACACTCAAATACATTTACCCCGTTCAGGAAAAAGAATAAGTTATTTGCATGCGAATCCTTCAAAGCGTTGCGATAACCCTCAACGTTTATGCGTTTTCGCAGAATATCCTCATCCAGTAAATTGGGACGGATATGCTCTTCCCAGCCAACACGATCCTGAACCTCAAAGAATACGTGTTCAGGTGTTCCAGCCTTATGTTTCCACCATTTCAAATGCGCCCCGTTTGCGTTGCGAACCAATCGCCATTCGTCTGTTTCATCAAGAACCTGTTCCGCATAATCAACTACTGATGCCATGTTGGGCCATCCACCCTGTCGGTAGTCATATTTAAAGTGAGTTTCAAGTGATTCATTTTCACCGAGGTATCCTTCGCTGCGCCAGCGGCCTATTGTCTCACCCCAGTAACTTTCATTTAAACCAACACGGTCTACTGGTTTCCTTTTAAGAATATTATCTATTCGTTCAATACTGGTTAATGCTTCCATTTTGTCTCCTTATTATATTGTTCATCATAAAACGTTCTCGCTTATGAATTATAGCCACTCAAGCATATAACGTCAATGAATATTTAGATAAGGGTTATTTGATGATAAGAATTGTTATCATATGTAAAATTTGTTATAATATGTATAATGGTGAGATGAGTTTTTCAGTTATGAGTAATACTTGACCAGATTAATGTTTTACTTTACAAACAACGCTTCAAAATGGAATGGCACTGACTTAAGGAAGTTTTAACCCCAGAGGGGTGTCATGTTTATAGAAAAACAAACAAACAACAAATCTAAGCTCCGAAGGAGCGATATATAAATTCGATTGGAAGATTGCAGATTAAAGATCAATGCTATCAACAATCTTGAATCTTCAATCTTCTAATCTTAGAATCCAATTAGTATGTCGCTCCTTCGGAGCTATGGGTTTTGCTGGTTTTACATATCTATAAATATAACGCTCCTCTGGAGCTAAGAACTAGCACCATTATGAATGATATTGTTACAAAATCATAACCTTTATCTCTTAAGTCAGTTAAGTCAGTGCCATTCGGGTTAGGGGGATTTAAAATCTTATATTTCCACACTCAAGTCGGAAGAACCAACTTGCTTAAATGGGGGGAGAGACAAATGCCAAAATATCGCATAGGTGCACATCCTTATATCTTTGTGCAGTATGGTTACGATTTCGACAAACAATTTGATGAGATATTTGATATAATAGCAGAAACAGGTTATCAAGCAATAGAATTGCATGAACCAATGCTTTACGTTGAAAACTGGAAGGAACGTGTAAATAACGCCTTAAAACGAACTGGACTGGGATTAGTAGGAGGCTCAACCGGGCATCCAATGTGGGACATATCTCAGTATGAGAAAATAATCTCAGCAATGGATGATTACAGCAGCAGGTTGTCAGGCTTCGGGAAAGTGCTGTGCGGAACTTCATGCACCGGGAAGCGTTACGCTGATCGCAGACCTGAAGAGAATGAACAAGCTGTTAAAGTCTGGTCTGAACTTGGTAAGATGTTTAAATCAAAGGGTGTCACTTTGAATTATCATACTCACGGAGAACCAGTGGCAGACATCCGACATTTTTTGCAGAATGTTCCATCTGATTTAGTCGCTTTGGGTCCTGATCTGGATTGGCTTCGTGTAGGTGATTTGGACCCTATAGATTTCATCACAGCAAACACTTCTCGCATTGTGATGTTACACATTCGGGATTATCGCATCGGCGGAGCCAGAACAGAAGCACTTGGGGAGGGTAATGCAGACTATTGGCACCTTGGTAAAGTGCTTGAGGAGATCGGTTTCAAGGGTGAGTTTGTTGTTGAACTTGCTATACCGGATGGCAAGCAACCAAGCCGTCCTGTCAGTGAGCTTCTCAAAATATCAAGAGATCATCTCCAGGAAACTCTTGGTTGGTCTAATGTTTGGAAAGAAATAATTGGAGAATAGTATGAAGACATTTTACCTTCTTCGTCACGGCGAAAGTGAGGCAAACGTAAACCGTATCTTCGCCGCTAGACGTATAGATCCGCCTTTAACCGAACGTGGAACACAGCAGGCAACCATGCAGGCTGAAACGTTGAAGCAGTTTAATCTGTCAGCGATATACGCAAGCCCATTGATTCGCACACAGCAGACTGCGAAGATTATAAACAAGCATCATGGGCTTGAAATATTGGCTTCTGATGATCTTTATGAGGTTGACGTTGGGATACTTGATGGAGATGATCAAACCAATCCCGATAAGTGGTCTGTCTACACAAATGTTATGGAAAAATGGGGTCAGAACCTCACTGATGTTTCATTTCCGAACGGAGAGTCACTGGATAACGTGAAAGATAGATTGAAAGCGTTCTTCGATCCTTTGAAGAATGATACCAATAAGCCTGTGTTGATTGTTGGACACTGTTTGCTGTTTATGGCTTTTACGTGGCTATTCTGCGAGAATCACAATGAAAGAATCGAAGATAACTACATGGGACGAGGATGTCTGTCGGTAATTTCTTTTGATAAAAACAAATTTCGGATAGAAAGATTTAACATCTTACCTGAAGGTTGACAATCATCAGAGAATTTCTGACGTTGTATACTTGTATACTTTTTCTTGACATTACCAAGAAAATGAGGTAAATTAACGGTATGAAATTATTTTCACTGTATCCGATACGGGTTTACATTTTTTAACATCCTCATCTATAGCGCGGAGGTGATGTCTTAATTGAAATTTTCATAGTTTTATCATTATTCAGCCATTAAAATCTCTCGTATAAGCGAGAGGAAAAACAGAAAGGAAAATCAGACAATGAAGGGAATGAGGTGCTTAAGAATTGGAGAATCTTTAGCTACTTGCGTTTTGGCTTTAATTACATTGCTGGCATTTTCTTTGATCTTTTTATTCGGTTCTAATCATTTATCCTATGCCCAAGGAATAGGCAATGATCCCCAAGCAACAGGTTTAATTCTTATGACTCCAGAGGAAGTGGAAGCTTTCAGGAGTACTCATCCTAAGGTTGAAAAAGTTCTGCCTAATGACATAGCTCTGGAGCGTGTCAACAAGGCAAGGGCAAAAAAGGGATTACCGTCTTTATTGGAGGCAGGCACAGTTCCTCGGGGGAAGGAGATTGTATCTTCTGACAGTAGAGGCGTATCAGGTGTTGATCCCCTTTTCAGCGCATCACTCTTTGTAGATAATAGCACACTGCCATGTTTCCCTGTCATACGCAACCAGTCTCCCTTAGGCTCATGTACCACTTTTGCCACTACCTATTATCAACTCACGCACATGGTTGGGCTTATCAGAACCAAATGGAATAATAAAAACGAGGACAATACAACCAAGTTCTCCCCTCGTTGGACGTACAACTTCCAGCGTGATTCTGCAAATAATGGGTCATCGTTCTGGGATAACTACAACGTTCTGCAAAACAATGGCGCATGCACCTGGGCAGAATTCCCGTATGATGGGGTTGATTATAGAAAATGGTGCGATAACCCTAATGCCTGGGAGAATGCTATTAACTACCGCATAAATCCTATCTCGTATATCACCGATGACAATCTTCAATTAATAAAGGATACACTGAATACGGGATATGTGGTTACATTTGGCACCTATGTTTCGAATTGGCAGTATACCAGAATCAAAGATAACCCTGATTTTACTGAGGATAACGCTTTTGTAGGGAAGGACATAGCCTACTGGGTAAATGGTACAACCGGCGGTCATGCCATGACCATAGTGGGATATAACGATGCGATATGGACGGATGTCAATAGGAACAGAAAGATTGATACAGGAGAACTGGGTGCATTCAGGATAGCCAATTCCTGGGGTGCGAGTTGGGGAGACAGCGGGTTCACCTGGCTTGCCTATGACGCCTTGAAGGCGATATCTGGCGTCTCAGGCGGACCAACAAGTGGACGTGTCCCCGCTTTTCCAGAACACCATGTGTACGTAATGACACTGAAAACTGAGTATACCCCCAAGATGCTGGCGAAGTTTACCATAAATCACGCTAAACGCAACCAGTTGGTTCTGCATTTGGGAATCTCAGACACTCCCGGTCAAACTCAGGGAACTCCTACTATAACCTGGTATCCCGGCATGTTCGACTTGCACGGCGGCGAGTATGCTTTTGATGGTACAATTACCGCCTGTGATTATACGTTCGTATTGGACTTCACCGATATTCTCACACCAATCACTGCCCCGAAAAGATACTACCTTGGAATGTTCGACAGCAAAACGGGAGATTCTGCTACGCTTAAAAGTTTTATACTCAAAGATAAAATAAATGGCATTGAGTATCCGGTTGTTAATCTGCCTACTCTTCCGTATAATGTGGATATGGGAATGGGAGAGGTTTATGCTTCCATTGATTATACCTTATACAACGCTAATATTACCAATAACCCTCCTATAGCGATGGCTTCAGCATTGCCTACTTCAGGACCAGCTCCATTAGCTGTGTCTTTTAATGGAACGGGTTCATTTGACCCTGAAGGCAGTTCCCTTAAGTATATCTGGAATTTTGGTGATGTTGGGTCGCCTATATGGGCTGGTGCTGATGGTAGTGTTGCAGACCACACGTATGAAGCTGAGGGCATATGTTGTGCGAAACTTACAGTTACTGACAATATGGGGGTCAGTTCCTCTAAGGTTGTGTTCATTTATGTAGGCTCAGTGCCTGGTGGAACAATGCATGTATCTGCCATTGACATGTCGCTGAAGACAGCGGGTGTCAATGTCAATGCTATTGCTACCGTGACTATCGTTGATGGAGGAAACCCGGTTTCAGGAGCGACGGTGTCTGGTCAGTGGAGCGGCGCGACTACCGATAGTGACTCTGGAGTAACTGACAGTAGTGGCAAGGTAGCACTTCAATCCAATGTAGTGAAAAAACCTCCTTCCGGTACAACATTCACTTTTACCGTTGACAATGTGGTGAAGATTGGCTTGACATACGACAATCCTAGTGTTAAGCCAAATGCTTCGATAAAAATACTATCGGCTTCACCTGCGCTTGTTAAAGTCTATCCCACTAATCTGGAAAATCCTTACCCCAGTCCGGGGAACCCAGAGATGTGGATACCCTTCACCTTGTCTGATGAAAAGCATGTTGTTATCAAAATATACAGCATGGCTGGACAGCTTGTAAGGACGCTTGATCTGGGTCAAAAGTCTCCGGGGGCGTACATAAATAAAGATAAAGCAGCATATTGGGACGGAAAAAGTGAAGTGGGTGAGCAGATAGCTAGCGGTATATATTTCTGCATTATGAAGGCTGGTGATTTTACTGCTTCAAGAAAAATGGTAATTGCAAAATAAGGAAATATTTCCGAACAGTAAAAAAAGAAAACAACTACATTGCAGTGACACAGCATGTCATGTCACTGCAATAATATCAAATCAAACTCCACGTAGAGTCTTTACTTGCTGTGATGCCTTCTGTATTAAGCACTTTCACAGCGATATTTAATGTACGCCCAGCGACGTCTGAGATTTTTGCTTTTGATATTTCATTGATGGCGCTGTGGATGGTATCACCGAGAGGTGCAGTCCATTTGTCGGGGATCATCTTCGCTCCCAGTGCTGTACCGAGTATTGAGCCAGCAGTTGCACCATTACAGTCGGTATCGAATCCTGCCATGACGGATATGCCAATTGTCTTAGTGAAATCCAACGATTGTGTAATCAGTATCGTCATCTCTAGCCATATAAGTCATTCGGTCAATGAGCGACGTGTTATTGGGCATCCAGTTTCGTCCTGCGATGGACTTCGGGGGATTAACTATTGCCCTTCATAAGCGGATAGCCTGTGCTGAGTTCAGCGGCGATCCTTGCCTGTTCTTTACTCGCACCCTCGACTGGTTTTCCTAATTGACAGCCTGCGCAACGTCCAAGCCATGCGCCGTATATGCGGTCAAATAATTCAGCATAAGACAAAACAAAGCTATGCACCAAGTATAAGATTCTAGTTCTCAACTTTATGCTTAGAGCCATACACACATCAACACATCAACCTTGACTGGAATGAAAATACATTGTATGATTTAACATCACTTCAAACACATAGCAGTCTAAAAAGGTTCCTCATTGTCAACGTGTTGTTGTCATGGAATCCTAAGCACAAATTCAGGAGGTATCTGATGAAGAACGTACTCTCTTCACGAACTGGAACTTATGATGTTTTGCAGAAACTTGGGTTTAAGGGTGTTGAAATCGGTCCACCCGCACCGGGAGATTATGAGAAGGTAAAAGCGGAACTTGCTAAATACGGTCTTGTAGCCATGAGCATGAGTGGAGGCATTGACCTTGTTACCGAAAAAGGTGTAGATGATTTCGATGTTCTTATAAATGGTGCAGTCGGTATGGGATCAAAAGTAATATTCGCCAGCGCACATGCAAACGATGACATTCCAAGAGAAGTGACTTACGAAAGGCTTAGAAAAGCAGGTGAAAGGGCAGGAAAGCATGGTGTAACGATCTGTCTTGAAACGCACCCTATCTTATGCCATAACGGTGATGCCGCCTTAGCGACTATGCTTGGTGTAAATCATCCTAATGTCCGAGTCAATTTTGATACTGCAAACATCTACTATTACAACGAAGGCACTGATTCAGTTACAGAACTGAAGAAAATCGTTAAATACGTTGGAAGCGTCCATTTGAAGGATACTGATGGCAAACCGCAATCATTCAATTTCCCACCTCTCGGCGATGGTGTTGTGGACTTCCCTGAAGTTTTCAAGATACTCAATGGTATAGGCTTCTACGGTCCCTGGACGTTTGAACTCGAATCATCAAGCGCAGATGCAATGCCAAAAGACCTTGAAAAATCAGTGAACTACCTAAAGAAAATAGGCGTTATTGATTAACCTTACCTTTTAAGTAGTGACAGGTTTGAAACCTGTCACTACAATCAATATCCTTATGAATACAAGCATAGAAAATAAACAAGAAGAAAAAATAAGATTATACGTGATCGAGAAACTGAAAAAAGCCGATATAGCTCATGGGTTTGACCACGTAGAATGTGTTGTCAATATGGCTAGAAAGATAGCTTTACGTGAGGATGCCAACCTGAGAATCGTAATTCCATCAGCTTATCTTCACGATATTGTGCCACGAAACGAAGTAGAGCGATTCGATTTGCATACCGAAGAATCTGCATCTGAGGCAAAAAGATCCCTGAAAAGTATGGGTTTTTCATCAGACGAAATTGATGAGATCGGAAACGTGATTATAGCATCATCCTATGAATCCTATATTAAGGGAATAAAGCCTAAATCAATTGAAGCTAAAGTAGTCAGGGATGCTGATTGGCTGGAAGCTATTGGTGCCAGAGGCATTGCCAGAGTATTTGTCTTTGCGGGGCATTATGGCTGTCCCGAAATGGGTAAGGTAGAATGGAACCCTGATGTACCAGAGAGGCTTGTAATGAATACGTCTGGACCCGATCCGTCCCCGATATATCATTTCTTTTCAAAGCTTTTGTGGCTCAAGGATATGATGCAGACGGAAACTGGCAGAATAGAGGCAGAGAAACGCCATCAGTTTATGGTTGATTTTCTGAAAAGGTACAAATCAGAATGTTTAGAATGAAGGCGGGTCCCCTTATCATCATCCTATTGATAGTCGGAATCGTAGTTTTCGTGATCAAATGCTTTATAGTCTATCCTATTCAATACGTCGGACACGCAGATGCGTCAGCTTATGCGGAGATGGCTGACAGTCTGATACATGGTAGAGGATTTGAGGTAGACTATATCAGTTGGTATTTTATCAAGTATCCGAGCATTGTCCGACCTGAAGATCATTGGACTCCTTTATATTCCATAGCCATTGCACCGTTTTTTCTAATATTTGGCAAAACAGCTTTCGCAGCAAAACTTCCTTCCTTGATTATATCCTGCTTTTTCATTCCTCTGGTAGTTTATTCACTGACAAAGGAACTTAGCCGAAGCAAAATAGCTAGCTTTGCCGCAGGACTTAGCATTTTAATATCTCCAACACTCTTTGGATGGTCGCTTCACTGCCTATCAGACATAATCTACACTTTTGTTATTTCTTCATTCGTACTTTTCTCAATAAAAGCAGTGGATAATAAAAAATATTTCTATCCCGCCGGAGTATTCATGGGGTTAGGATATTATGCCAAGGGGTCAGGATTGATATTAATCCCATGTTATATTTTGTTCTACTTCATTGCTAGATATAAGCTAAAGCGAATCAGAAAGAAATACAGGACACAGGATCTTCCATCTGTGAAGAACATTCTGACTAATAAAGGTTTTCTAATCGGTTTGATTATAGCATTTCTCGTGCTGCTTCCCTGGTTTATACGCAATTACGTCCATTTTGGTGATCCTTTGTATTCGACACAGCGATTTGCGGCTGGTTACGGCGGCTATATTGACTGGGAGATTGGAACTTACGATTTATATTGGGGAGAAAAACCTCCACCTGGATATTTAGATAAGTTTAAGGATGGTTTTGATTACGTTGCAGAGATGACAAAGGATTATCTCAAGACAAACGTATGGTGGCTGTTTATGGACATAAACAGCAGTTGGGGTAAGTTTGGGCAATATGCCTTTTTGACTTATATTATAAACACTCCTGCAGTTCTTGGAATTTTTCTGTTGTGGGGAAATAAGAAAAGGCATCTACTATGGCTTGTCGCTGTCTCTTTATTGTTTTTCCTGTCAGCAGGATGGTTCCCCATAGACAGGATGATATTGCCTATTATTCCCTTGATGGTAGTTCTAAGCTGGACTACGTATCATCTTATACTAAAAACAATTTTCAGATTCCTGAATCGCCCGCTATTATCGGTATTTAACCGATGCTATACGTTTATGGCTGATAAAATCACTTATTACATGCCAAAAATCAGTTATTACAAAGCAAAAGCCACAAATTACATGCAATTCATCTCAGGCAGATTATTTAAACCCGAAGTTTCTGCCGGGATAGTAATATTCTGTATTTTAGCACCAGTGATTATATTGTCATCTGAGAGTATACAGAAATCCTGCAAAAATAGTGGTTATCCATATCGTGAGGCGGATCAGGAGTGGATGGATATGGGCAGATGGCTAAAGGAAAACGCTCCATCAGATTCAGTGACAATGACCAGAAATCCATGGGAACTGCATTTCTACTCTGAACAACTCGCTGTGCAGATACCAAGAACAAGTCTTGACAAAATCATGGAAGTTATGAGATTCTATAACGTAAGCTACATAATTCCGCAACTGGATATTCGTCCATCACTCGAACCTCTCGTCAAGGGGAAGATGCCCGGGCTTGAGCTTGTGTATGACAACAAAAAGTTGCAACTTTACAAGATTCGTTATGATTTGTTACTCAAAATAAACAAGAGGTAGTCAAAATTTCAAAAAAGGACAGACACGCAGGTCTGTCCCTACATTGGCAATGTCAATTGTAGGGGAGAACCTATGTGTTCTCCCTGTTTTTTTAATAATTACGACTACACCTCAGATAAACATGAAAAAAGAAAGGAGCCGTTAATGCCAGTTAAAAAAGACAAAGACATAATAAACGTTGGTATAGTAGGCGCCGGAGGGATAGCCGAAGGAGCGCACATGCCGGGCTATTTGGCAACACCGGGAGCGAAGGTTATAGCTGTCTGCGATGTCGTAAAAGAAAGAGCAGAGAAATTCGCAGATCGCTTCGGAATACCAAAAACAAACGTATTTACAGATTACAATAAACTCGTGGCGATGGATGAACTTGATGCTGTCAGCGTATGCACACCGAACAATTTCCATGCAGGTCCAACTGTTGCGGCATTTGAAGCTGGTAAACACGTCCTTTGTGAGAAGCCAATAGCAGGCAATGCAGTAGACGGTCAGGCGATGGTTGATGCGGCGAAAAAGGCAAAGAAAATCCTCCAGATCGGTCTGCATATACGTTTCACGCCTCACGGTAAAGCTTTGAAAAAAATCGTCGAATCCGGTGAGCTTGGGCAGATATACTATGCCCGTGCAGTCACGATGCGCAGGAGAGGTATACCAAGCTGGGGAGCGTTTGTCCAGAAAAAGATGTCAGGAGCAGGTCCGTTGGTAGACATAGGCGTTCACGAGCTTGACTTTATAGTCTGGCTAATGGGATGCCCGAAACCTATCGGTGCGGCTGGACATACTTATACGATGTTTGGCAACAGGAAAGACGTTGCAGTAGGTGACTGGGGTATGTGGGATGCTGATCACTACGACGTTGAGGATTTCGCTGTTGGCTACATAAACTTTGAGAATGATATATCCGCTACCCTTGAGACAAGCTGGGCGGCTCACATCGGTAACCCGGGGCCGTCTTTCATATTAGGAGACAAGGGTGGGCTTCAAACGTCACCGGTTCTGCTCCTTCAGGATAAAAATGGTGCTATGGTTGATATTACCCCGCATATATCAGGATCAAATGAAGACCCGCACACCACAGAGGTTAAAGCCTTCATAAAGGCTATAAAAGAGGGTTTACCATCACCAGTTCCGGGTGAGCAGGCGCTAGAGATAACGAAGATATTTGACGCTGTAATGAAGTCATCCAAAACGGGTGCTATGGTGTCTATTAAATAAAATACAGAGATTAATTTATGGAGTGCTGAAGCCATGCTTATGAATGTTAAGAATTAAATTGGGTAACAATAAAGTGAATCAAATCCCCCCTTCCCCCCTTTAGCTAAACTAATCTTTACCCACAACTTGTAAACCATTGTGGATAGCGGATTTGTAACCCCCTTTTAGCTAAAAGGGGGAAGGGGGAATTTGATTAAACAAACTATATATCTGAATGAATCTATTCAAAAGTATTTTAGTATCTCATCAATGACACCATTGATATTTTTGAGTATCTCTTGATTCGATAGCCTTAATCAAATCCCCCTTTATCCCCCTTTAGCTAAAGGGGGAATTGGATGCTTCTATACGGCAATGATTTTATTTGATTCACTAGAACCCTATTACCCGATTAATTATTTAATGCTCATCAGCATTGCGCACTCCATATTTTGAGGATGTGTAAATGGAACAAACGGGAACGATCAACATCCACGTAAAGATAGACAAAAAAGATAGTAGTAATCTATACCATTCTACAATGAAGATAGATGACACTACTGTTGAGGAGGACGTATCGTTTCCGTTTGGGACGGTGGAATTGCTTCAGCCAATCTATGCGCTTGAAAATAAAGGACTGGTGGACTACGTCAACCCATTCAGATTGGGCGAACAACTGTATAATCTGCTTTTCCCTGCCGAATTAGCCAAATGCTTTGAAGGAACCATCGAAAAATCAAGGGTCGGTGAGCATATCAGGATAATCATTGACAGCGATCACGGTGAGATACTCTCATTGCCTTGGGAACTGATCATGCACCCAACGATGGGATACCTCTGTCTTTCCAACAACATCTCACTTGTCAGAACGCTTGGCAAGGAGTTCCGTCAATCTCAACACACGCTGGAAGCACCGCCCCTGCGCATCCTGATGATGGTCGCCAGCCCTGACGATCAACCAAAACTCGACTATGAGAAGGAACAGGACGTGCTTCAAAACGCTCTGGAAAAGCCTGTGAGGGATGGCTTAATAGAGATAGAATACTGCGAAGAAGGCACACTGGATGCGCTTGAAAGGGAGATCAAGGCTGACCGATACCAAGTTATTCACCTCTCAGGTCATGGTGGAAAAGGCTCTTTTGTCTTTGAGGATGATAGCTATAGATCAGACTTTGTTGACTCTGACAGGTTGCTGGAAACGCTCAAAGGCTCTGACAGCATCAAGCTTGTGGTACTGAGCGGATGCCTTACGTCTAAGACGGATCACTCGGCGTTAAGCGGAATGGCGCAGGCACTTTGTAATAAAGGCATTCCTCTGGTAATCGGCTTTCAGATGAGCGTTCCTGATCTTGTTGCGACGGATTTGATGAGGCAATTATATCAAAGGCTTTGTCAGGGTTGGGAACTGGACAATGCTCTTACAGATGGCAGGATCGGGGTAAACCGATTAGTCACAGAGGATAAAACGCTTCCAAAGGATGCGATTATGCAGGTCAGTTGGGCGCTGCCAACGCTTTACGCAAGCTCATCTTTACAGCGCATAGTTGACTTCAGCAAAGAACCTGTAAAACGTGCCGAACCGAAGGTTGACTTCAGCACAAAGTTTGGAGAGATTCAATACCTGAAAACCGGGTTTGTTGGCAGACGGAAAGACATAAGAGAATGTCGTGAGATACTGGAAAAACATCCCTGCCTTTACATTCACGGCTTCGGAGGCATAGGTAAAAGCACGCTATCAACGAAACTTGCGGAACGCTATGCAAGCGAAGGCTTCAACGGATTATTTATAAAGGGCAAGGTCAGAGTGGAAGCCATAATCTCCCAAATTGCAAGCGATCTGCTGAATGAAAATCAACTGGAACCATATCGTATCCTAACCTCACCTGATGTTTCAGAAGAGGACAAGCTGAAATACTGTCTCAGTATCTTTGGACGCAGACCTTACCTGATGATCATGGACAACTTCGAAGATAATCAGAAGGATGATCTGAGCATTGACGGATCATTGGAAGAAGGTCTGGCGTCATTGCTGAACGGTATTAAAAACACGCCGACACGCATGATCATTACGTCCAGATACGAGTTGAAAAGCCAAAGGCTGAGAACGTTTATGGGTGAACATAATCTTGGTGAGTTCTCTTTCTCTGATGCGGTCAAAAAGATGAACCGTTACGATTGCCTTCGTATCCAACCTCCGAATATTAAGAGTGGCATCTATCACAGACTGGGCGGGCATCCAAAGGCTATCGAGGACATCTCTGCTGTTCTGGATAAAACGCCTGTCAAATGGGAAGAGCTTGATACGAAGCTGAAAGGCGTGGAAGATAAACTTCAGGCGGACTTCCTTCTGCTGGAAGTGCTTTACGATTACCTTGACGATAAGCAGAAGGAACTGCTGAGAAGGTCATCGGTATATACAAAGCCTGTCTCATGCAATGGGTTGCAGATGCAGGTTGACGATGATATTGAAGGTCTGATCCCTCCACTGATAGAGCGATCCCTTCTCCAAAGGGGTTATGACGAGGATGATAAAGTTTACTATGTCCATCGAATAACAGCGCAGTTCCTAAAAGATAAAATGTCTGATACAGAATGGAAGGATGCAAATAAAAGTTCAGCGGAGTATTATGATTATGAGATAAAGAATAACCATAGAGACGCATGGGATTACCTGACAGCACGGGAGCATTATCTTATATGCGGTGATCTAAAGAGTGCGGCGGATATTGCGACAGGATTTACTGAGATTTTGTGCAGATGGGGAAACTATGGATTAGCGATGCAGTTGAATCAGGAAACGCTTCTGAACTCTCCTGATAAGCGAACAAAAGCAGTTGCATACCATAATATCGGGAATATTCATCAGTCACAGGGCAGATATGAGGACGCATTGAAGTATTACAATGATTCGCTGAAAATAGAGCAAGAGTTAGGTAACAGGTCTGGAATTGCTCTTTCATACAATAATATCGGGATTATTCATCAGTATCAGGGCAGATATGATGATGCATTGAGGTATTACAATGATTCGCTGAAAATAGAACAAGAGTTAGGTAACAGGTCTGGAATTGCCGGCTCATTGCATCAGATCGGATGGATTCATCAGGATCAGGGCAGATATGAAGATGCATTGAAGTATTGCAATGATTCGCTGAAAATTCTGCAGGAGTTGGGTGACAGGTCTGGAATTGCTAGCTCATTTGGTCAGATCGGGAATATCCATTGTCTACAAAGCAGATATGATGACGCATTGAAGTATTATAATGATTCGCTGAAAATCAGGCAAAAGTTAGGTGACAGGTCTGGAATTGCTATCTCATTGCATAGTATTGGGAATATTCATCAGTATCAGGGCAGATATGAAGACGCATTGAAGTATTACAATGATTCGCTGAAAATAGCGCAAGAGTTAGGTGACAGGTCTGGAATTGCTAGATCATTGCATAATATAGGAGTGATTCATCAGCATCAGGACAGATATGAAGACGCATTGAAGTATTACAATGATTCGCTGAAAATAGCGCAAGAGTTAGGTGACAGGTCTGGAATTGCTGGCTCATTGAATAATATCGGGATTATTCATGCGCAACAAGGTAGATATGAAGACGCATTGAAGTATTACAATGATTCGCTGAAAATCAAGCAAGAGTTAGGAGACAGGTCTGGAATTGCTGGCTCATTTGAGCATATGGGCATTTTATATTTTGCACTAAATAAAGATGAAACTGCAATCAAATATCTTTCAAGGGCTTTCATTATATTTCAATCGCTAAGTTCTCCCAGTATGGAATTGGCAGGTAGCTATCTAAATCAAATCAGACAGCGAATAGGAGAAAAAAAGTTCAACAAAATAATCCAATCCGAGATGGAGAAGATAGAGAAGTATGGTCCTTTCGTCATCCCCGAAGATGATCACTAATCATTACCTACATTTATGTGGAAAAGGGGTTATGACTTACAGACGGTGTTTAAACGCGACATCATGTCATTCCAGTGAAGGCTGGAATCCAGAGATTTATATGTATTATGTTTATATAATGGCAAGCAAAAGGAATGGAACGCTATATATTGGTGTCACTAATAACCTGATGAGGAGAGCCTACGAACACAAGAATAGTCTGATTAAGGGCTTTACAAAGAAATACAAAGTACATAGATTAGTCTATTACGAACAGACTGAAGACGTAAGAAGTGCGATAGAAAGAGAAAAAAGGTTAAAGTCATGGAATCGCCAATGGAAGTTAAGATTGATTGAGAAAGTAAATCCTGAATGGAAAGACTTATATGATGAAATAATCAGTTGACTGGATTCCAGCCTTCGCTGGAATGACAGATTGTGGCGTTCACTTTATAAACATAAACTCGGTAATGCAACTTTCTCTAAAAATGTGGGTAAAGATTAGAAGGTGATCAGGAGGTGTGATCTCGATGAATATAAGTCCTTATGTAACAATCAGAGTCAGGTGCTATAACTGCAAAAAGTTCTTTGAAGCAAAGTTTGAGAAAGGGAAAGAAATTCCTGATAACAAAATGGTAGAGAGAGAACGCCCTTGTGCAAAATGCGGAAAAAATAATATAATCAAAGTACCGGCTGATCTAAAACCAGTAAATATAATGTACCGAGAGGTGATACAAGGTGTGCCTGCGGAAAAAGAAGAATAAAGAAAATCAAATACAAGATGGTATGCCGCCAAAAGAAGATGAGACTCCCAGCGAAGAGGACAAATTCTTTCTTCAGAAATATCAGGAGACAAAAGCCAGTTCTATTGATAAACTCGATGAGGTTGCCAAAACGTTCATTTCAATGGTCGGCACGTTGATGACTATATACTTTGCCGCTGTAACGTTTTCTAACATAAGGAATATGCCGACAGATTTTAAGTTTCTCGCTGTTACGCCTATTGCTGTCTGGATTCTTGCGATTGTATCTTCGGCAGTAGCGCTACTGCCAAAGAAGTATTACATTGTGGAAGACGATCCAGCAGAAGCCAAATTCTTTTTTTATCGGAGTGCAAGACACAAATATCGCTGGATTATAGCATCTGGTTGTTTCATTTTCTTGGGATTGGTTATGTTAATAGTTACACTGGTTGTCTATATATTCGACCCATGATTATAAGATGGGTAAACGGTTTTTGAATTGTTGTTTGAAAAACAAATTTTATAACTATAATAAAGAAGGAGTGATCATCATGGAAAAGAAAAGAAGCGAATTAGACGAATGGAAAGATATTGGCAAAAAGATCGAGGAACTGGTTAAGCAGGAAATTAAACAGGTGGCTCAGTCAGGTGATGTTAAAAACTGGAAGGAAACCGGCAAGAAGATCGAGGAAAAAGTCAGGTCACAGGTGGCAAAAGCCGCCGGTGCGCATCCTGAGGCTAACTGGAGTGAGTTAGGTAAACATACGGGAGATAAAGTTAAAGGTTCCATCGGTAATTGGGCAGGCGCAAGCAGTACAGACGACTGGGCTGAGATAGGCAAGAAAACTGAGGCAAAAATCAGAGAACAGGTCGCTGGCATAACAGGTGCTGAACCCGAAAGCGATTGGCTCGATATTGGTAAAAAACTCGGTGGTAAGATTAAATCAAAAGTGACTGATTGGGTTGAAGGTGATGAGAAAGCCAGATTGAAAGTACTTGACCGACTGTCTGAACCATATCGCAACTGGCACTATTCCCCGGATTTCGTAGTACAGGCAAACCCAAGAGATGGATTAAATTTCACGTCAGTGGACTGTCCGTTCGTCTGGAAACTCGGCGATCAGTGGCAGATGTGGTACACTGGCTTTGATGGGAAAGGCTATCAAACCGCACTTGCTGTCAGCGACGATCTCATTAACTGGGAGCCAAAAGGGCTTGTTATGGGTTACGGTAAGGAAGGCGCTTTTGATTACGGTGGAGTAACTTTCGGCGGCGCACTGTTCGAGTCTTACGATATTAAAGCACCCCGAACTCTCAAGAAATGGAACGACAAGTATTGGGTCCTTTATGGATGCTATCCTCAACAGGGGGGATATGAAATACGTCCGGGTGCAGAAGGCGCCGCATGGAGTGAGGATGCTGTTACGTGGCATCGTGCCTCTGAAGATTATCCGATACTCTCCGTCAAGGGTGTTGACGAATGGGAGAAGGATTGTATATATCAACCCTGGCTACTTGAGCATGAGGGTAAGTTCTGGAACTTTTACAATGCCGCTAACGGTTCAATTGAACAGACAGGCATTGCTACATCAACGGATATGCTAACGTGGTTTCGCTATCCCGGTAATCCTGTGTTGCGAAATAGAACAGGTGGTTACGATGAGCAATTCTGCTCTGACCCAAAGGTTTTTCGTGTCGGAGACTATTGGGTTACGTTCTACGTCGGTGTGGGACATGGCGGAGCGCACATAATGATCGCATTCTCTCATGACTTGCTCAAATGGGAAGCACACCCGGAGCCGCTTTACAAATCAGGTGGAAATCCAAGCGGATTGGATAAGACCTATGCTCATAAGGTCTCTGTTGTATATAATGAACAGAACGACACCTTTTATATGTTCTATTGTGCTGTTGGTGAGAGGGGACGGGGTATCGGTCTGATAACCAGCAACCCTATTTGATAATCTCTACAATTGGCTAAGGTTGGTCATTATGTTTTACTGCGTAAAGACAATACAACTTTAGCCAATTCGATGCTTGGTGAGTTTTAAATACGGAGAAATATATCAGGAATCGAGTATTGATATATGAGTTGTTTATTGGTATAATATACAGAAGATACTTCCATAGAATACTAGACATAATACCATTTCTGTTATTTATTTGTGCATAACTATTATCACAGGACACGCATCAGCGTGTCCCTACGGTTAATTCTAATGCACAATCAATAAATAGAATTGGTATAATAAAACAACGAGGATGATTGATAATGGCTACAAGAAAGCAATCTATTACAGATTGGCAAAGATATGATGAATCCTTTTCTTTGCTATATTCTCTAGTTTTATCAATAGATCAGAAATTGGATTCGATTACCAAAAGATTGAATGATATTGAAAACAAGCTAGCATCAATTGGAAAAGTATATGAATTAGTAAAAGTGGAAATTGATAATGATTGTGATGTGTCTGAGGATAAAGCGAAACGGATGATTCTGGATTTATTCAGTAAGAACAGTGAACTGGACTACGTTGAGATAATGGGAATTACGGGTTTAGATTTGGAGTTAATAGTAAGTATTTGCGCCGAATTGGAAGCAGAGAAGAGGATCGAATGCCTAAAGAGATGAAGCCAATTACATACTATGAGGAAGGAATTGCTATATATGGTGAAAAGGTAGCCTTTCAATGTAGGAAATGTAATGTCAAAAAAGCTCCTGTTCATGGAAGTTCCGCTCATAGGGCACAAGCTGGAACATTGTATAATGCTTATTGTGTCATCAATAAGCGATTCAGGCAAATACCAGAAAAGGAAAACTAATCTGTAATAGGCATATAAACTATTTTATAAAGTTCAGATGCTTACTTGCTAGTCTTGGATCGGGAAGCCATTTTTTTGACATCCTGAGATAGCTCAAACATCTTTTTGGCAACAGCTTCTGCATCTACCTGATACTCGCCGGATTTGATTTTCTTCTTGATTTCGTCAACCTTATCCTGCCGTACATCAGGAAGTTTCTTTGCCAGTTCCCTGAATTTTTGCACTTCGGCAGGATCTGGTGAGTTCCTGTCGCTTTTTTTCTTTAGTACCATATTATGATACCCCTTGCCATCATGATTGCAAATAATTACTGATTAAAATATCAATTGATCTTAAATATTAGCAAAATATGTGCCAGAGTCAAATATTCAGATGATATTATGACAATTTTTGGATAACCATTTAGGATTTGTAATTAAATAACTTACCTAATAGGAAACACACCCCCGAACCCCTCTCAAGAGGGGAGTTTAGGCTAATTCCCCCTTTAGCTAAAGGGGGAATTTGATTAAATAAGTCATATATCTAAATATCTCAAAATAGGAAAGTTATTTAATCACGAATACTTAGTGTTTTCTCCTTCTATTTTTAGTATATATGTATCATAATGCAACATTTGCTATAATCTGATACTCTCAGATCATAGATTCTTTGTGTCTTGTTGCATGGCAGTTTATGTTTACAGCAACAGGAAGACTGCCTATGTGGCAGGGATAGGTCTCGATATTTACTGCCAGAGCAGTTGTTGTACCTCCAAATCCCGATGGACCTATTCCAAGCAGGTTTACATCATGAAGTAGCTCACGCTCAAGTGATGCTACGTCCTCATCTTTGCTGAATTGTCCGATTGGACGCAAAAGGGCTTCCTTTGCCATTATTGCCGACTTCTCGAAAGTTCCTCCTATGCCCACCCCTACTATAATCGGTGGGCATGGATTAGGTCCTGCCTTTTCTACACACTCAATCACAAATTTTTTAATACCTGAAATACCATCAGAAGGTGTCAGCATCCTTATTGCGCTCATATTCTCACTGCCAGCACCTTTTGGGGCGAATATTATGCGAATCTTATCACCGGGAACTATCTTGAAATAAACGACTGGAGGTGTGTTGTCACCTGTATTGACACGCCTTAAAGGACTTGCAACCATAGATTTTCTAAGGTATCCCTCACCATAGCCAATCCTCACACCTTCATTAATGGCTTCGTTTATGTCACCGCCCACTACGTGAACGTCCTGACCGAGTTCGATGAATAACACTGCAACACCGCAATCCTGACACATTGGTACACGATCTTCTCGTGCTATGTGTGCATTTTCTATGATCTGATTCAGGACATCTATTGCAATAGGTGAGTTTTCTAAGGTAATCGCTTTTTGCAGTGCCAGAATAACATCTTCACCAAGATCGAAATTGGCTTCCTGACATAATCTCGCAACGTGTTTTGTGATTTCTGTTGATTGAATTTCTCTCATATTAAATGTACCTACAATCTTCAAATAAACTTTAACTTGAATATAAATTGTAAAAAAGATGATGTATTTCTATATTCTTGAGATTATCTTGTTCCGAAACATGATGGGATAAAAAATGTGTTTCTGTTATCTGACGAAATCCTTTAACATAAGAAGGATGTTTAGTTACTATATCTTCTACTTCTCCAAGTATCTTAGAAAAATTTTTCAGTTTAGCAAAGGTAATGATAATTCCAAAGTTATTACGCCATGTCATATATCCTCGAAGCTGGTTTATTGTATCGTTATATAACTCCCTTCCATTCCATATTTTACACTCGAATACAAGAATTTTTCCCTTTGTGATATTTAAGTATATATCGGTTTTACCATTCCCTGAAAAGGTCTCTCCTGTTGCTTTTCCTTCAAAGATAGTATTGAGATTTACTAAGATTACATCTCTAAAACCCTCTTCCTGAAAGCATTCATAGGTTCTTGGTGTTTTCTCAAACTGTCTGCCCTGATTATCAATTATAAAGATAATGTCCAGAACCTTATCTCTATCCAAGACATATTCCTCTGGTAAGGTAGGGGTTGGCTTAACTCTTTTAACCAAAGGGCTTTTATCTAACCGAATCCTTTTTACTGCTTCATTCTCTTTCATTTTGAGTGGTATGTTTATAATCTGACTTAATGAATTTATCCTTTGAATATCTTCTGTAAGTTTCTTTTTCCTATCCCCTATTAGTGTTATGATTTCTGATTTAAGTTTTTCATTTTCGTCGTTAATATCAAAATTATGCAAACTAATCCAAGCCTTAATTCTTTCCTTTTCCTGATTAATTCTTGAAGCGATTTCATAGTCATTATAATTAAATCCATATCCTTTTATATCAATACTAAAGGAAATTGTATTAGTTCCTAAATCGGCATGTGGTAATCCCCCAAAGATCAATGATGTGCTTGTTTGGAGTTCCCAAACTGTTTTTAGATCCTTATTTGGAATAATGGGCATAGTCACAATTATACTTTCATACTCAACTTCAATGTCTCCCATATCTTGACGTCTATATTCTCTCTCATAAGCCTTTACAATTCTTAATTTCTTTTTATGATCCATTTGTTCTTGCCTTTCTATATCAAATTCAACAGGTGAAAGGCAGTTATTGGAGTAATAATATTCGGCTAATTCATTAGCATCTGTTCCGATTATATATTCATCTTTTTCGCCTAAAATTTGTCTTTCAATCTCGGCAAAAACTTTCCTGTAATAATCAGCAATAGATAATTTGTCAAACATATCGCTTTTCCTTCTTGGATATTAAAAGAAACTTTATAGGAAACACACCCCCAACCCCTCTCAAGAGGGGAGTTTAGGGCGATTCCCCCCCATGTGTATCAATTTAAGGGGTAAACTGAAATTTTTAGCATGAAAAGCTATTTCTTGAACCCCAGAGGGGTGACATGTTTATAGAAATGATAACCCCAAAAACGTAAAGCTCCAGCCGATATGTGAAAAACACTTGGGATAAATATGTCGCTCCTGACGGAGCTAAAATATATTATTTAATTGATTTTCTATAAACATTTCACTCCTATCGGAGTTAGGAATCTCTTAAACTGATCACCTGTCACTCTTTTCATATACCTGCTTCATGCTTAGACCTATGCGCTTGCGATCAAGGTCAATAGATATAACCTTTACCTGAACCTGTTCGCCAACTTTACACGCCTGTGCGGGGTCTTTGATGTATTTATTTGCGATCTCTGATACGTGGACAAGCCCATCCTGATGCACGCCGATGTCAATGAATACACCAAAATCAGTTACGTTTGTGATGATGCCGTTTAATATCATTCCATCTTGTAGATGCTCAATATCGGTGATTCCTGTGAGGAACCCTATATCCTTGTATTCCTTTCGTGGGTCACGTCCGGGTTTCCTTAACTCTTTCAGGATGTCCTGAATTGTGGGAAGCCCGATCTTGCCTGTTACTAATTCCTTGGGTTTGAAGCTATTGATTAACTTATCATTGCCAATAAGCTGTTCAACAGTAACATTTTTGATTTTGCATAACTGGTAAACGAAATCGTAAGATTCTGGATGGACTGCCGAATTATCAAGGGGATTCTTCCCATTTCTGATCCGAAGGAACCCGGCGGACTGCTCGAACGTCTTATCTCCAAATCCTGATACGTTCAGCAATTCCGATAAATCACTGAATTTCCCATGCTCATCCCGATATTCAACTACCTTGCGGGCAAGTGTAAGCCCGATTCCAGATACGTATTTCAGAAGCGAATAAGAGGCTGTATTAAGGTCTACACCAACGTAGTTGACAACTGATTCAACGGTGTTGTCAAGTGCTTCGGATAGTAGTTTCTGGTCAACGTCGTGCTGATACTGACCAACACCGATGGACTTAGGGTCAATTTTCACCAATTCAGCCAGAGGGTCTTGCACACGGCGGGCGATACTGACTGCTCCTCTTGCAGTTACATCCAAACTCGGTAACTCCTCTCTTGCTATCTCTGATGCGGAGTAAACCGAAGCTCCAGATTCATTTACTACTACGCTGGGTATCTTGATACCAATCCTATTGAGCATATTCTTTACGTATTCATCAATCTCTCTTGAAGCTGTGCCGTTACCTATGGAGATAATATCAACACTCAGGTTGTCTAAAAGTGACTTGATGATTTTGTCTGAATCTTCCCATTTGTTTAACGGCTCAATTGGGTATATTACAGCATTTGCAACGCATTTCCCTGTTTTATCAATCACGGCAACTTTAGACCCGGTGCGGAATCCGGGGTCTATACCTGCTATTGATTTTTCACCAGCAGGGGATTGCAGTAACAAATTCCTGAGATTATCAGCAAAGACCAGTATAGATGCTTTGTCGGCGTTCTCGGTGATCTCGTTGCGAATATCCCTCTCAATAGACGGAAATATATGGTTCTTGAAGCTGTCATTGATGGCGGATTCAACGTGTGGAATAAATATGCTTTTGGGATTATTAACATATCGTCTGTGTATCATATCAATAATGTAATCCGTCAGCGTTTCGATGGATACCGATATTACCTCTTCACGCTCAGCACGGTTTATAGCAAGCACACGATGCGGAGGAATAGATTTGACAGCTTCGGTATGGTTATAATACATCTCGTATTTGGTGCGTTTTTCGGCATATTCTTCTTTGACTTTCGCTACAAGAGTTCCCATACGGAAGGTTATACGTCTTACCATCTGTCTGATCTCGGCGTTTTCAGAGATCCACGAGGAGATAATATATTCAGCACCCCGTGTTGCCTGAAGGGTGGTGTTGATGTCCTTCTCCGGGTTCAGGAAGTTTACAGCGTAGTCTTCCACAGAACCCGTAGTTATGTCCTGTCTCGTAAGCATTAGCTGTGCTAGCAGTTCAAGCCCGGCTTCAATAGCAATGGAAGCCTTTGTCCTGCGTTTTGGTTTATAAGGCAGGTATATATCTTCCAGTTCGACCTTATTTAAACAGCTCTCGATCTTTTCTTTGAGTTCATCAGTGAGTTTATCCTGCTCCTCAATGGAATTGATAATCGTCTGTTTTCGCTCTTCCAGTTCGGAGTAATACTTAAACAGTCTTTGTATATCGTAGACTTTAACCTCGTCAAGCGATCCCGTAATCTCTTTTCTATATCTTGAAATGAATGGAACAGTATTTCCAGCTTGAAGCAGATTAACAGTGCTTGCGATTTGATGTTTGGATATAGATAGCTCACTTGAAATTTGCCTGATTATTCTATCGCTTACGTTTCCCATAACAATACAACACCCTTATTTTAGTGAACAGTGATGAGTAATCAGTAACGAGTGATTGGTATAAATATTCTTACTGATCACTCATCACTGTTCACTGATTACTGGTTACAGACTTCTAATACCCTCTTTATAAACATCTGCTGAATTACGAAGCGCTGTGAGTTCAGACTCAGTCAGCTTTAGTTCAATTATCTCCTCAACACCGTTAATTCCCAGCTTAATAGGCACGCCAACGAACACGTCGCTGATGCCATATTCTCCTTTTAGATAAGCGGAGCATGGAAGTATACGTTTTTTATTTTTCAGGATTGATTCAACCATCTGTGTTACTGAAGCGGCAGGTGCGTAGAATGCGCTGCCAGTTTTCAGAAGGTCAACGATCTCTGCACCACCCTTTTGTGTCCGATCAATTAATTTGTTTATGACATCAGTTGACAATAATTCTGTGATTGGTATACCCGATACCGTGGTATATCTCGGTAGTGGAACCATTTCGTCACCATGTCCACCCAGAACCATAGCTGAGATGTCTTCCATAGACACGTCAAGTTCCATAGCGATGAAAGTAGCAAATCTTGCAGAATCAAGCACTCCTGCCTGCCCCATGACCCTGTTCTTTGGGAAGCCTGTCACCTTCCAAGCATGATAAGTCATGATGTCCACAGGATTCGTCACCATAATAACGACAGAAGCAGGTGCAAAGGTTGCAATTTTTTCTGCGATACCGCCGATTACTTCAGCATTCTTTTGTAACAGATCGAGTCGTGACATGCCCGGTTTCCGTGGAAATCCAGCAGTAACAACGATAATGTCCGATCCTCTAATTTCGGCGTAGTCATTTGATCCTGTGACTCTGGAATCGAATCGGTCAACAGGGGCCGCCTCTGCCATATCAAGACCTTTGCCTTGCGGTATACCTTCAACAATGTCAACTAAGACCACATCCGCAAGCTCTCGTTCAGCTATGAGCAGTGCTGTGGTCGCTCCTACATTACCCGAACCTATTACACTAACTTTTTTCATATTTTTATTACCTCATTGTGCCTTCATCCTGCAAACTGCTTACCATATAACCCTATGATAGCTAACGCCCTTTTGGTTAGCATTGAGTTACTTTGTTTATATATATACCAGATCAAAGTATGTGCATCCAGCGTTATTCTTTTTCCCATTCTTTTATTACCTCGTCAATGGCTTCTTTTGTTATTGGTTCACCGCCTTTGAACATTCCTTGCATAGAAAAACGCCCCTGCTTTTGTATAAAAGATTTCTTGTCTGAACTGACCATAGATTTTTCAACAAATTTTTCAAACTCAGACTTTGGAATTTTGTAGGCTTTACCAAACCGATAAGCTTTGAGCTTTCCTTGCTGAATCCATCTACGCACTGTGGAACCATCTACATGCAGTTTTTTTTCAACTTCTGGTATCGTTAAAAGCTCTTCAAGATTCATATATGATCATCACCTTTCAAGTATATTATACTCATTGCATAGAACCAGAAGTATCCAGTAGAAGTACACATGCACAGCGAGGTTCTGGGTTCAATGCAAACTCAACACTTTCCTCTAATTTCATTTCATTAGTCATGGAATACCTCCTTTGATTTTGCTTTATAAATAATCCTTCAAGACTAGAACCTTGATCTCACTTACTTGTTTGAGTCGTATATCATTAGTAAGAAACGAGTCTGCTTTTATTTCTAAAGCTGTGGAGATTTGAATTGCATCCATCAGTTTTAGACTACGATAATATCCACGAAGTATTCCAGCCTTTTCAGCTATATCTGCTGTAATTTCTAACAGATTAATGTTATTTCCATGTCTGAGAAAATCCGTAAACCTTTCTGCAAGTCCGATTTTTCCTAGCCCTATTGGTTTAGACAAAACTTCAGCAAGAGTTATAACTGATGTGAAAGCAATCAATTTACCTGACAGAAAAGACTTAACAACCTCATTTACTAAGGACCCGAATTGATGATGAGCTTCAATATAATAGATTATTGGTGCTGTATCTATAAATATGGTTTCGATTTTATCAAGTTCGTCAGAAAGTTTCATATTCGTTCCTCTCTTAAATGATCAACGTATTCTTGGGCATCTTCACCATTCCATAACCCTTTTCCTAGACCATATAATTCATTCCAGTCGAGTTTTTTCTTCATAGATAGTTCGCTTTTTTTCATCAAGTGAATAAGTTTTTCCATAAGCTCCAATTGCTCTTGTAACTCAAGCGTTTCTATTCCCTTTTCAATTTCTTCAAATGATATAGCTTTTTTCATTTTTAACTTTCCTTTATTTTCGTTTAATAAATACAAACTCACGCTCCCCGATTATGCCATTTGGTCTGAAAAGCATCACTCCTACAAGAATCAAAGAATATAGAACCATTCGCCAGCTTTGAAACTCTCGAAATAGCTCAGGAATTATCGTGAAAACTACTGCACCGGTCATCGCCCCGCTTATGCTGTTTGCACCACCAACGTATAGGTAAATCAGGTATTCGAGAGATTTCATAAATGTAAAATTGTCTGGATGTATGAATTGTAAAATGTGTGCATAAATTCCTCCAGATACCCCTGCAAACATAGCTGAAATGGTAAAAACAAGCATCTTCTGCCTGGTAGTATTAATTCCGCTTATCTCTGCGGCGATCTCGCTGTCACGGGTGGCACGTGAGGCACGCCCATAAGTAGAAGATAAGAAATTCCGCATCAGCCAGACTGATGCAACTGTGAATATTAAAACTATGGTGAAGTTAGCCATCTCTGGAACACCGCTCACACCTCTGGGACCGCCCAATGGCTCTGACACACGAATGATAGTTCTTATAACTTCTCCGAATGCCATCGTAACAATGGCAAGGTAATCGCCTTTCAGATGCAAAGTCGGGAGCCCAATAAGGAGTCCTGCAAAACCAGCAACCCCACCTCCAACCAGTATTGACACAAAAAACAGAATATACCCTCCTACTGTCCGTCCCGGTGGCTCTAAACTGAGAAGCTGAAATATGACTGTGGTAAAGAATATAGAAGCATAAGCACCAACAGCCATGAATCCACCATGACCGATCGAGAATTGTCCGGTGAAACCATTGACCATCCCAAGGCTGACCGTCATCACGATATTGATTCCAATGAACATGATTATCTGAATGTAATAAGAAGATAGCAAGCCAGTCCGCTCTGGAATGAATATTGCGAGATACAAGATTATCAGACAAAGCAACACAGAATGTTTTTTGATTAGAAGATTAAACAATCTTGAATCTTCAATTTTTAATCTTAAATCAAGCCTAGACTTTCTCATAGGTTTTCTTTCCGAGCAATCCTGTAGGTTTTACTATAAGGACAATTATAAGTATAGCAAATGCTATACCGAATCCCAAATCGGAGCTTATGGAATTTGCGTAAACCTCTGATATTCCCATGAGGTACGATCCAATTACTGCTCCGGGAAGACTGCCAATTCCGCCAATAACTGCCGCTATAAAAGCCTTCCATCCGGGCCATATACCCATGTATGGCGACTGAACAGTAGTATACGTAATGCCATAAAGCACTCCTGATGCACCTGCGAGTGCCGTTCCGATGAAGAAGGTGAAGCTTATAATCCGATCAACGTTGATGCCCATAAGGCTTGCCGTTGCTTTATCGTAAGATACAGCGCGCATTTTCCTGCCTATCGCTGTATAATTTACCATATAAAACAATCCTGCCAGAAGAATAGATACAACTAAAAGGTTGATTATGAATATGTTGCTAATAGTAATATTGTAATATCCAGACAAAGCGTAAGTTTTTAGAGGTATAAGCTCAGGGAAGCTTCGATAATCTGGTCCAAAAACGAACGGCAAGGCACAGAAATTCTCCAGAAAAAGCGATACACCTATGGCAGTGATCAGCGCGGAAAGCCTTGCCCTGTTCCGTAAAGGCTTATAAGCAAGTTTTTCCATTGCAACCCCAAGCACGGAACATACAATCATCGAAATCACTATGACTATCGGGAAAGGTACGTGGTAAGTATTTGCTGTAAATAAAGCTGTGTATAACCCGATCATGAATATATCAGCATGGGCGAAGTTTATCAGGCGAATTATACCATAAACCATAGTGTAACCCAACGCTATAAGGGCATACACTGTGCCTAACTGGATACCGTTTATCAGTTGTTGAATTAGATATTCCATTATAAGTTTAATTGCCATTCCCGTGAAAACGGGGATCCATTTTTTTGTGAATCTTTTCTGGATTCCCACTTTCGTGGGAATGACATAAAGGACTTAGCGATAGAACCACTAAACGTTTTTTTCAAATGTAAATTTGCCAGTAGCAGTACCTTTTAGTATATAACCAGTAAAAGCTAAATCGGGGAATTTTTCAATCATTAGATTCCTGATACTAGCTAAATCAAGCTTCTGTACCTGCTCTTCTTCTTTAGGGTCTTCTATTCCGTAAGCGCCGCAATTATCGTGGAGCAACACTACTACTTCCTGAATGTTATGCAGTTTCTTCGATAACTCTATCTGCTTGAGCAGAAAGCTGTTGGACGTAGGATCAAGCAGATCCTTGCCTGCGCCAGCCGCTGAAACCAGATCGTAGCTTCCTTCTTCATAACCTTCGTTCTTCAGCAAAGCAGATAATTTCACCGGGTTGATACGTGAATCCATACAGCGAAAGATCAATCTCTTTTTACCGTGTTCTGCATGATAGTCAGTTACCTCTGGCAATAAAAACGTAGCATCGTTTATTCCCTTTGTAAGTTTATTAGTAAAGGTCGCGGCAAGTGCTTCCAGTGCATTTCCACCACCAGCAACCAGAACGTCTGGAACGATCTTTACTCCACCCTTTGCCAGAGAGTCTGCTACATTTACAATCGCTGTTGCCATTTTACCCAGTGCGCTGACTTGTTGTGCATAAGCCTTTGCTTTAGCCAGTCCAACTGCCTCCACCTCAGCCGCCTGAGCCTTACCGGTTTCGCTGATATACTTTGCTTCTCCATCAGCTTTTGCGATCTTGGCTTTTGCGTTATTTTGCTCAACCTCGATAGAGATTTCGGATTTAGCCAGTGCCTCCTGCATTTCAACTTGCCCTGTTGCTTTTTTCACAGAAACGAGTTGGAGTTGAGCCTGTTCTTTCTTTTTATAGGTCTCCACTTCCTGATTGGCAATTTCACGTTCGGTGAGAACTTCGACAAGGTCTTTAGGAAGGACAACATCTTGAATATATACACCCTTTGTCTCCACCTGATATTCATCAAGCTTTCCTTTAATGTGTTCAAAAGCCTCATTCTGCACTGCCTGACGAGTTTCGATGAATTTTACCGCTTGCAGGCTTTGTAGTTTATCTCTGAAGTGGTTTCCAACAGCCGCCTGTAACACCTCATTAACGAGGTTTCTAATCGTGCCAACCATTGATATTACACGAGGGGCTTTTGTATCTGGAATGTGAATCTGAACCTGAAGGTCAATCTGGAATATGAATCCTTCTCTGCTTTTAGCAGTAATTTGGCTTAAATGCCTATCCAGATCGTGTGCTTCAGAAGTCGCTTCTGCCCAATTCAATGTCAGGATCGAGGTTGGTACGAGTTCAGCTTGATAACAGCGTGGATTGATGGCATACTTTCCTGTCCTTAAAGCCTCTTCCCAGATACCTCTCCTGCCCGGTTTCACGATTGAGCCAAACTTGAATTCAACGCCTGATGTATCCTCAGTCATTAGACCCACGTAGGCTTTAATTACTGCAACTTCGCCCTGTAGGACTACGAGCATCGGAACCACTTCCACACTTACAAGGAATGGATTCAAGGCATAAGCTCCATAAAGCAGAGGGTCGTGCTGAAGTCCGATACGTCCGCCTTTATCCAGAAATTCTTGATAATCCTGATAGTTGTTATGGAGGTCATTTTTGCTTCCTAATAATACCTCTATCAGTTCGGAATTTGACACGTCAGAATTTTTCATCATTTCTTCCACGTCAGAGAATCCCCCCAGACGACTAGCAATGTTACCGGCAGACAGAGGTTCACCTTCAAAGGTCGTGACAATACCGATCGTATCAATATATTCGTCTTGTTTCCCGCCCATTGGCTTAGACTCAATGCGTACGAGTTCCAACTTTTGAGGTGTAAGTCCAAAAGATTCAGGTTTTAACCCTCCTTTTTTGGCAATACTGGCAAATTCTGGGGCAACAGGTAAACCGTAGGCTTGTTGCTTTGTGATCACGAGAAAACCAACCGGATGTATGGGAACTAATGATCCGGGTGGCAGAACAGGACGCTGGACACCCTTTTGCCCGCCGTTAGCTACGAATTTTCGTAAATCTGTAAAACTACCGAAATCTTTTTTGTAGATGGCAGATTTTGCGCCAATCGGTAATGCTTCTCCTACTTGAGCAACCACTACGCCGATCTCTCCAGCGGGCACCTGCACCCAGGGGAACTTCTTTACAGCAAAAACCACCCATAACTTAAACCGATAGCCCGGCATTAGTAAATCTGATTGATAACCAGCTTCTCCTTTGAAAGCAACAGGACTATCCTGTGTTAGTTTCCCTCCAAATCTTTTCATTACCAGCCCCACTTCAGTAGGACCTATCTTTCGGATTGATGGCAGGAATAAAATTAGAAATATTATAACACAAAAAAACACCAGTTGACCAACAGCTTGTCCCATAAAATACTCCCTTTTTGATTTTAATTTTAAACACCGAGTTACTAATAAAAGTTAGCTATGAAATAACCCAAAACTCCCCTCGTAAGAGGGGTTCGGGGGTGTGTTATTCATTCTGAATAGCTCGTTAGAACTTCTCTAACGAAGTTCTCGCACCATCTCTTGAGTAATTCCATTTTATTCAAGATTGCTGTGTCTTTCCATCATTTCTTGCGGAGTTATGCCTTGCTTTTGCATTATCATGATAACGACGGTATCAAGTAAAACATAAGCGGCGGCTTCAAATGCAGATTTAAGAGGTAGCACTGGTTTGTCTACATTAGGAAGTATAAGCACTTGATTGGACATTTCCCCAATGCTGGTATTAGTTTTGGATGTTATCAAGAATACATTTGTATCCAATTCCTTAGCTTTTAAAACTATGTGTTTAACTATTGGCGTTTCTCCAGAGCCAGAAATGGCAAGTAGAAGGTTTCCTTTCTTTATAGCAGGAGTTGTTACATCACCGACTATAAAAACTTTAATTCCAAGGTGCATCAACCTTATAGCAAAGGAACGAGCAACTAAACCAGACCTGCCTAATCCGATAACATAGACCCGTTCTGCTGAAAGGATTGAATCAACCAGACATTCAACCTTTACCTCCTCAGTCTGGGTCAAGATAGAGTTGATCTCTGCCAGAATTTTTTCGGAAATCCATCGAAACTTGAACATGAAACAATCCTTTCGCTCTATTTTAGTGGTTTTCTCGCTAAGTTTGTTATGTTTATTTTAGGACACGCATCAGCGTGTCCCTACATCAAAAATAGCGTAGCGGCACGCTGATGAAGTTTAACAAAATAATCGGGTAATAAAACTGAGTGACGTTTTACATATATTGAAGCGTTTTAAATCCCCCTAACCCCCTTTTTCAAAGGGGGAATTGTAAATCCTTTATCCATAGGGTTTTGCAAACTTATGGGTAAAGATTAGTTTTCCAAAGGGAGATTTAAGACCTTTTGCCTAATATGAATTCCAATCTGTTTATTCCCCGATTAATTATTCAAACTTCATAAGCGTGCCATTTAAACCATAAGGTATTTAGCGAGAAAACCATTTCGGTTCTTGTCTTTTATCAGAAAATAATAACAAATTTTTTCTGTAATAGCAAGAATATTATGGTTTTAGAATAGATGCAGGAATATGCTTGACAAATAGGGCAATCTGATGTTAATATGCCTATGTAATCAGGGATTGTCTGATTTGAAAATTCGTTAAGGATTTGTAATTAAATAACTTACCTAATAGGAAACACACCCCCGGACCCCTCTCAAGAGGGGAGTTTAGGTTAATTCCCACTTTAGCTAAAGGGGGGAAGGGGGGATTTGATTACATGGATCGTATATGAAAGGATAGATTTGCCATTTTATCTTTCGGCGAAATAAAAAGCAAGAAGAAAATCCTACAGGTTATTATCTCTATCATCGTCGGTACTGTAATAGTATGGTTCTTATTATCCAAAATTAGCCTGAAAGATATACCCAAAGCGATTGGCAACATTCCACCGCAAAGTATTTTTATTGCATTCTGTTTGTATACTGCATCTGTATTTTTCAAGGCTTTCCGATTCAGGGTGATCCTGCGAAGCGATATCGGATTAAAGCGTATATTCAATATAGTCTCTTTGTATATGTTTTTTGCAAACATACTCCCTATGCGTGCTGGTGAGATTTCGTATATGTATCTCTTGAAAAAGGAATCGAATACATCAGGGACAAAGAGTTTTGCATCTCTTGTATTGGGTGGTATCGCAGATGCTGTTCTTATATTTGTGGGAATGTTTATTGTAGCGTGGCACCTGAGGTTTGAGTTGGCAAACAGGTCTATGCAACTCCTTGTTTCAGATTTCGTGACATCCTCGATTCACAAGTTTATTAGCTCAAGGTTACTCGTGGCTTTAGCGATATTCATTTTAGTTGCTCTTATCAGTATAATTTTAATCAGGTATGGCAGGAGAAATCGCAGGCTCAAAGCTTTTGGAATTATAAAAACCAAACTCGTTGAGATACTTAAAGAGATAGGTAACACAAACTTTGATGCAAGGTTGCTGGCGATCGTTATACTTTCTATATCCATAATAACTTGCCGTCTTGCAACTCAGTGGTATATAGTCCGCTCAATGGGTCTGGCTATCAATATATGGCAGTATTTCTTTGCGATACTTTTTGGTGTATTATTCAGCCTTGTTCCCATTCATGGTCCGGCTGGTTTCGGAACTGTGGAAGCCCCGTGGGTGCTTGCTCTTGTGTATCTGGATGTCTCTGAGAAGGATGCTATCACGTCAGGATTCAGCCTTCACATCATGATTATTTTGTTCTGTGTAATCTTAGGAATATCTGGTGCAATAGGTCTCAGGAAAGTAAGAAGATAGTGATGAGTAAAGCGAGTTGATAGAAAATACTCATGGTTCTTTGGAATTTTATAGGGAAATATGTGTTTATAATGGATTCCCGTTTTCACGGGAATGACACAAACGCAATCATTGTCATTCCAGCGAAAGCTGGAATCCATCCTATGCAAGATTCATTCCCTCGTTATTTACCAAAGAGCCATAGTTTTCAGTTGAATATTGGGGTGTTATGTATAGGACGGAATTAGCGACAAAGGACGAATTCCAGAACTGGAATCAAATAGTATCAAGATGCCCGTATAGTGAGGCATTGCATACTCTGGAGTGGCGAGATACTCTGTCAAAAAGCTTTAAGCAAATGGAACCTTTATACTTTGTCATTAAAAATCAAGATAATATAGTCGGAGCGTTGCCCTGTTTTATTTTTAGCCCTATACCTTTCAGCAGGACATTCCTGTCTATGCCGTGGATGCTTCCGGGCGGTTTGCTGAGTTTTCCAGAAACGGATTGCGAATCTGCGATTACGTCAGCATTACACAAGCTGGATGACGTATCTCGTGAAAGACACCTGAGTGAAATAACCGTAACTTTACCAGCAAACAGTAATGAAGTTATTATTAACAGCTTAAATTCCAATGGATACGTTCAGAATATGAGCCAATTCACTCACATTCTGAGTATTGAAAATGGTTATGAATCTGTGTGGACAGCTTATAATAAACGTGTCAGAGGGGCAGTGCGAAAGGCTGAAAAGACAGGTATTATTGTTAGGGAGACTGAAAACGAAGAAGAGATGATGTGCTTCTACAAAATGTATCTTGAGATGATAAGCAAGTTTAACAGCACACCGAAGCCTTATTCGCTGCTAAGATACCTTCAAACCAGCCCGATAGCACGCATGGTAATTGCTCTGTTGGATAATCATATAATAGGTGGTTTATTGTTTCTTCATTTTAATTCGTGTGTTCGGTTATGGTGTGAGGCTTCAGACCCGAAATTTTTGAATTATCGTCCTAATAATGCAATAATAAACTACATAGTCCAGTGGTCATGTAACAATGGGTATCGTTTTGTTGATTTTGGTGCTTCTCCTCCGGGGAATGAAGGACTCGTTGCCTTCAAGGAAGAATGGGGAGCTACAAAGGCTTGGTTCAGCACGTTTACAAAGATATATTCTCCATGGAGAAAAAGATTGTGGACTGCATCTGAACCATCAGTAAGGAGAATATATGCTGCGATCCAGCGATTTAGAGTATGATTCTTATACAAGCCGTGAAAAAGATATGGCAAGCATATTCGAGGAAGCTATTATAGTTATCCTCTTTATTGCACTTGCTACATTGATAAGATTCTGGAAGCTAGGTACGTGGGGCTTCTGGGCTGATGAAATTTTCTCGGTTCAGGATTCAATTAGACTTCCTGACGTAATGCCCATAAATCCTATTATATACATGATAATGCAGAGTATCATGAATATTTTCGGCGTAAATGAATGGAGCGCACGTCTTGGACCATGTATTATTGGTGTTATAAGTATACCCTTCATATACTGGATTGCCAGAAGGATGTTTGGCGCCTCAACAGGTATCATAGCCGCACTACTTTCAGCTATTCATCCGTGGCACATATTCTGGTCTCAGAACGCCAGAGCATACACACTGGCTTTCTTTCTATCAAGCCTTGCAGTGTTCTTATTCTACGAGGCACTGGAAAAAAATAAGGTAAGATATATCATAAGTTCTTTGATATTAACTGTGTTGTCTATATTCTCCTACCTGCATTGTGTTTTGCTTTTACCAGTCTTTTTGGGGTACGTTATAATTCTGCCATTCCTTCCTGTTAATATCCCAAAGGGGTTAAATCAAAAAATCCTGCTTATATTCTTTGTACCATTTATACTTGCGCTTTCATTACTCTTTTTGCCTTCAGTTCGTGATTACGTCTATTCCGGGTGGGGTTCAAACGAATGGGGGCGTAATGCGCTTTATATGCTCTTTACGATTGTATATTCTTTAGGGATACCTTTTACGGTCGCCGCTTTTGCTGGAGGGATTCACGCTCTGGCATATCTAAACAGGGGTGGACTATTACTGATATGCTATGCGCTAATACCATTAGCAATCCTATTGGCTATATCACCTTTTCTTAACGTTGCAGGATATTATCTCTTTTTCACGATGCCAGCCTACGTGATCCTTGCGGCATTATGTGCTTCGGAATTAATATCTTACACAGCCAGGGCATCAAAAATACTTTCTGCATCCGTTATACTGATCCTTGTGATCTCTTTAATTGCTCAGTCGTATTTATACTTCATGGTGGAAAATGGCGGAAGAGAAAAATGGAAGGAAGCATTTCAGTCTATGTCGGGGGAGGTTGAGAAAAATGACTACGTGGTTATCCCTATGCCTCGTGTTGCAGAATATTACCTACAAAAGTCGAACCTGTTGCAAATGGAAAGCGTAATTGGAGGACTGGAATCATTCAAAAATTCATGGGCTAAAGAAAAGCGAAACGTCTGGTTTATATTTGACGAGCCAAGCATTAATGTTCTTGATCCTCAGCAAAGGTTTAGGGAATGGCTTTATGCTAACTGCCATTTGGTAAAAGAGTTTCCAGTATATGCCAGAATTACAGATCGCAATATTACTATATGGCGATTGAGCCAAAACGAGTTATGAGTAACGAGTGACAGGAGAACAGATTTGACAAACCCGTCACGCATCACCCGTTACTCGTCACTTTTTTATGGGGAGCATTATGGATATTATAAACTTAATTACTCAGGCGGCATTTACCTTTGCCATATTCATAATATTTGCTACTTTTCATGAATATGCACATGGTTGGGTAGCTTATCGCTGCGGTGATCCAACAGCAAAGCAGAATGGGCGCTTATCACTCAACCCAATTGTGCATATTGACCTTTTTTGGACAATAATCATGCCTATAATACTTCTCATATCTACTGCGGGGAGATTTGCTATCGGTTCAGCAAAACCCGTTCCTGTAAACCCAAATCTTTTCCATAATCCAAAACGGGATATAATCCTGGTCGGTTTAGCGGGACCAGGTGCTAACGTTTGTTGGGCGCTGATATTGATCGGTTTAATGAAACTATGGGAAGGCGCAAACTTGGTTTCACCGGGTACATCAATTTACAAATCAGTCTATGAACTGCTGTTTGTCTGTATGTATGTAAACGTGATGCTAATCGTGTTTAATATGCTTCCCATTCCACCGTTGGATGGGTCCAGAGTTTTAGAGGCATTACTATCAGATCGTTATGCTTATTATTATGCAAAAATCAGTCCCTACATGCTCATAGCGTTGATCGCCCTTATGTATTTCGGCTTATTTGGCAGGTTATTTAGATTTGTGCTGACCTTGATTATCTTAATTTTCAAACTCTGATTATCTTGGAATAGATTGGAATATTACAGATTAAAGATTGAGATTAACACCCCAATCTTCAATCTGTAATGGTTTTCTCGCTAAGTTTGTTATGTTTATTTTAGGACACGCATCAGCGTGTCCCTACATTAAAAATAGCGTAGCAACACGCTGATGCGTGCCATTTAAACCATAAGGTATTTAGCGAGAAAACCATTTAATCTTTAATCTTTGTATGTATAAAGTAAAACTTGATGTATTTGAAGGCCCACTTGATCTGTTGTTATATCTCATCAGAAAGAATGAGATGGATATATACAACATCCCCATCGCTGAGATAACTGAGCAATACGTAGAATACATCAATCTTATGCAATCCCTTGATCTGGAAGTTGCTGGTGAGTTCCTCGTTATGGCGGCAACCCTTCTTCAGATGAAGTCCGAAGCCATGTTACCTTCAGGCGTCATCAGTGATTACGATGAACCGATGATGACGAGAGAGGAACTGGTAAGACAATTACTGGAATACAAGAAATTTAGGGATGCGGCAATGTCACTTTCATACAAGGAAGAATTTCAGCGCAGCGTATATTTTCGTTCGTTTTTGGATCCGGCTGTTGAAAATTTTAACCTGAAAGAATATAGGATTTCAGCTACTTTATTCGATTTACTCTCTGCTTTTAATAAGATTCTGAAAACATTGCCAGAAGATCAACTGGTAAACTTTCGGGAAGAAACAGTTACCGTTCAACAGAAGATAGAGGAGATAATGCAGGTACTTGCCAGACATAGGAGAGTTGAGTTCTCCACGTTTCTTTCTGCACTTAACACAAGGCTAGAAATTATAATTACTTTTCTGGCTATTCTGGAGTTAGTAAAATCACAAAGACTTATAGTCAGACAATCGCAGTTGTTTGGTAGTATATGGCTATACCCGGCAAAGACAGAAGAGCTATAGCAGTGGTCAACCAAACTTGTTTTTAAGTTTATTTTTGTGAGTAAGATTTTAAATCCCCCCTTCCCCGTTTTATAAAGGATGAGGGATGAAGGATGAAATATCAAATATCCTATATTCATCCTTCCGCCTTCATCCTTTCAAGAAGGGGAGTCAGAAGGGGTTTGATGACTTGATTTCCTTAACCGATTAATTGTTTAATGTTCATATATTATGGATTTATCAGATGCGAAATCAATAATTGAGGCTGTGCTATTTGCCGCCGACAAACCAGTGTCAGTTGAGCAATTCATGATGCTGGTAGAGTTGGATTATAACACTGTCGAACGGCTAATTCTCGAACTCCAGCAGGAATATGATACAGAGAAACGGAGTTTTCAGATTACAGAGATTGCCAATGGATTCCAGATGTGCACGAGAAGTGAATATGCGTTATGGATCAAAAAATTCTATACAACGGAAGTATCCTCAAGACTTTCCATGTCATCGCTTGAGGCACTTGCTATCGTGGCTTACAAACAACCTGCGACGAGAGCCGAAATCGAAGAGATAAGGGGTGTAAGTAGCGATAGCGTGATTCACACTTTATTAGAGAGGAACCTTATAAGCATCATTGGCAGGAAAGACGCTCCGGGCAGGCCTTTGATGTATGGAACGACAACAGAATTCCTCATTCACTTCGGTTTGAAAGACCTTTCAGAACTTCCTTCCATAGACGAAATTGATAAAATGCTTGGCACCTCCAATGAAGAGATGCGAGAAGAATTAAGGAAAGTTTTAGGCTGAAAATTGCTATTGCCAGTAAGAACCAGAAATTGTTATAATTATAGCATTCAGAATCTTCTAAAATCCGCATTATAAATATGTACTATCCAGATTAAAATTACGTTGTAGATAAAGGTGATTTTTATGGCTTTTAAGTTCCTTCCAAAAGGGTTTAACTTTTTCGATCTGTTTGAAAAGCAAGTTGACTGTGCTGTTAATTCAGCGCATTGTTTCAGTGAATTAGTGTCAAAAGGCACTTTAGATGTTGATTCTATTAAGGAAATACAGGATTTAGAACATCAGGGAGACGAGGCGGCACACACTATTATTAAACAATTAAACAAGACCTTTATCACTCCATTTGATCGTGAGGATATTCATGAGCTAACGAAACAGCTTGATGACGTTACTGATATGATCAATAACATTGCGAGAAGATTGCTGGTTTTTAAGCTTATCGGTGTTGATAAAAAGCTTGTTGAATTCGCTTCTGTGATTGAAGAATCCACTCATGCAGTGGCTTTGGCAGTAAAAGGATTACGTAATATGAAGAACTCAAAGTCTATTCAAGAGGCTTGTGTAGAGGTTAACCGTCTTGAAAACGTTGGTGATACTATGAGAGATGCGGCACTTGCTGAATTATTTGAAACAGCAACAGACCCCATTGCTGTAATCAAGTGGAAAGAAATTTATCAATACGCAGAGACGGTACTTGACATTTGCGAAGATGTAGCTCATGTTGTAGAGTCAATAATTGTAAAACAGGCTTAATTTATGACACTAAGTATCTTTTTATTAATAGTTCTTGCGCTCACCTTTGATTTTTTAAACGGGTTTCACGATTCAGCCAATTCTATTGCCACTATTGTATCAACGAGGGTACTTACACCCCGTCTTGCTGTTATCTGGGCGGCATTTTTCAATTTTATTGCATTTCTCTTTTTTGGGCTGCATGTCGCTAATACAATTGGCAAAGGAATTATTGATATAACTATTGTAGATAGGAGTATAATTTTTGGGGCACTTGCAGGTGCATGCTGTTGGAATATTATAACATGGTATTTTGGACTACCTACCAGTTCTTCACATGCGCTTATTGGTGGCATGATAGGTTCAGCATTGGTGAAAACAGGAACAAAAGCACTTGTTTGGAAAGGTATTTTAAAAACAGTCACATTTATATTAGTTTCACCAACGGTAGGACTTATACTGGGGATGATTTTTGGTGTTGCCGTTTACTGGATATTCCAGAAAAGCACACCATTAAAGGTAGATCATATTTTTAGAAAAGGACAGTTAATATCTGCGTCATTCTACAGCACAGGTCACGGCGGGAACGATGCGCAAAAGACAATGGGTATTATTGCAAGCCTTCTTTTCAGTGCAGGACTACTAGGTGAAAAGTTTTACATTCCTTTATGGGTTGTGCTTACATGCCATGCGGCTATTGCTTTGGGTACAATGTTCGGCGGATGGCGAATAGTCAAAACGATGGGACAGAAAATTACTAAACTCAGGCCAATAGACGGGTTTTGTGCAGAATCTGGCGCCGCCATTACGTTATTTATCTCTTCGAGGTTTGGTATTCCCGTAAGTACTACGCATACCATAACAGGTTCTATTGCTGGTGTAGGTTCACTCAGACGTTTAAGCGCAGTGCGATGGGGTGTTGCCGGACAAATCGTATGGGCGTGGATATTAACGATCCCATGTTCTGCCATAATATCCGCTTTAGCTTACAGTGTTGTTCAACTCTTTAAGTAGTTTTATGTTATTTAAGTAAGTGTTAAAAATGTTTTTAAGCTTTCTATTTGACGTATCGCAAAAAGAGTGGATTCTAGCTAATATGTTAAACTATTAACATGAACGATTGACGAACATGATATAATATCACAACAAACTGGTCAAGCAGCATAGAGGACCTGATTCCAGCAGTGTCACGAACACCAGCGCAAGACTGTCCCTAAGTTGCTTACAAGACAGTGAAAGTTTTATTGTAAGTTGTCTCTTGAAGACCCATATTAGCTTAACTGCTGTCCTGACCTTTGTTTAACAGAGTATT
>Ga0315274_10001204_pt1 | contig 40279 bp, 83 predicted proteins | sample YL17G02_20_MG_FD_203700 | JGI IMG/M metagenome (GOLD analysis project Ga0315274, IMG submission 203700) | Sediment microbial communities from Yellowstone Lake, YNP, Wyoming, USA - YL17G02_20 | ecosystem: Environmental > Aquatic > Freshwater > Lake > Sediment | place: USA: Wyoming | collected...
GGGGGGCAAGGCCACCGCGTGCGCGTGGTGCCTGCTCTGCGATGGGCAGCGCGGGGCGACGGACGCGCGGCGGAACGTGGCGATCATTGACCATTCGGGAACTACCAGCTCGCGCGTGGTGCGCTTGAGGCGTTCGCAGGAAGGCGCCGCCCTGGCAGCGGTCTAGGCCGACGTGGACGGACGCGCGGCGAGACTCTCACGATCTCGCCGCGCGTGGTCCGCGCCGCCCTGGTAGGAGTCAGAGATCGTCAGAAAGGACGTTTGAACGCATGGAAAAAAGTAGAGTGCTTTGGATCAAGGATCGCGTTCGTGGGGGGTGTCCCCACGACGAGGCGCCGCACGGATGTTCGCGCGGCGACGTCCAGTGCCCCGACTGCGGGGGGCATCTGGGCCGCTTTTCGTGTGGCAACGATTCGGGCTTGTCCGAATCGATTGCGGCGCACGAATGCGCGCCGAGGGTGGCGCCGTGATCTGGCAACTCCGAAAGGACGGCCCGCCCGCCAGCACGCCCGAACTAGAGGCCCTGGCATCGGCCAGGGTGGGCGAGGGCGAAGAGCCCGATCTTTGGTTCGTCTCACGCGACGGCGTGATCCTGGCGGTGGTGTACGACGAGGGCGGCGAGCCGGAAGGCGACGAGCCTGCCGACGAACACGGAGGGACCGTGCCGCCCGCGGTCTGGGCCGTGACGCGGGCGCTCCGCGCCGACTTGATCGAGAGCCGGAGCGTGGGCGTCGTGTGGGAGCATCCCGCGAAGCTCGAGGCGCAACGTCGGGCCGAGGAGGCCGAGGAGGCCGAGGAGCGCCAGGACGTTCAAGAGCGCCACGGGGGCGAGGTCGACACGGAGGCCACCGAGGCCGACGCGGGCTAGCGCGGCGCCTGGTGCGGGTGAGACTCCACGGAGCTCGCCCGCACCGAGCGCGGCGCCATCCAGGCACCGGCAGAAGAAAGGGACGACTGACCATGACAACGAAACCAACGACGACGGTGCGCTGCTACACGACAGCGGAGATCGACTACGACTGGTTCGGCACGCGCGAGGTCGCGCCGGCCGTGGCGCGCACGACGGGGCGCTGCCCGAAGGTCGTGCGCTTGGTTGAGATCCCGACGGAGCGCGCGAACGCTCAGCGTGGCCGCTACGGATCGGGACTTCACCTCGTGGCGGACGATGCCGAGTGGGCCAAGCTGGTCGGCTACGGCCTGGTCGAGATGCTGGACGACACGGCCCGCCAGGGCCAGGCGGCTCAACCGTGAGCACGCAGGTCGTGACGTACCGCCTGGCGTACCTGCCCGCCGAGGTGACGCTATGCGCGGCGTGCGTGGCAGTCCACAAGACGCCGCTCGGGGCCGTGTCGCATGGCGAGCGGCCTGGACGGTGCGAGGGACCGAACCATGCGAGCGGATGCGCCCCGCACACCAAGACGGACGGATCCTGGTGGGAGCATGATGCGCGGGGGATCCCCCTCTGCCGTGTGTGCGCGAAGTGCGAGGCCGAAAAGCTCGCGCGGTATCGGCCGGAGATCTTGACTGGGTACGGCCAGGAGGACGTGGACGAACAGATTGAACCCGACGACGGCGGGTTCTACATGGAGGGCGAGTGATGGGAGCGTAGCGACGCGGACGGACGCGCGGCGAGTTCGCTCGCCGCGCGTGGTCTGCGCGGCGACGGAACGTGAAAGAGTATCGGAGGAAACATGGCAATAACAATAGAGACTGTCGACGTGTGGCGCAGCTACGGTTGCGACACGGATTATTCGGTATCGCTTTGTGACGGTGGGGGAGAGATCCGCTGCATCGGTGGTGACGACGACATCGATGCGGCGTGGGCGCTGGCGTGCGAGACGGCGGACGATCTCGGCGTCCCGGCGCGCATCATCGCCGAGGGCACCGAGCAGGTGACGCGGACGTACACACCGACCGAGCGGAGGATGAAAGCGTAGCGGCGACGCGGACGGACGCGCGGCGAGTTCGCTCGCCGCGCGTGGTCTGCGCCGCGCCATGAGGCGCGACGACGGAAGGAAGCAAGGGAACCATGATTGAGCACCACAAGGGCGGCACGACTTTCACCGGGGCGGCGATCCCGACGCTCCGGCTTACCATGATGCTTAAGGGGCTCGCCCTGGAGCTCAAGGGGATGAAACTCACCCGGGGCGTGTCGTGCTACGCGCTCGCGAAGCAGGAGTTCGGGTTCAAGGGCAACAAACAGAGGGTCTACGATCAGCTTCTGGCGTACATGCGGGCACGCCTGGACGTCGAGGAGCGCACCGACGAGGACCGGGATGCGATGATTCGGTGCGGTGACGGGTACTAGAGCGCGACGCAGACGGACGCGCGGCGAGGCTTGCACCTAGCGAGCTCGCCGCGCGTGGTCTGCGCCGCGCCATGAGGCACGGGCGACGGAAGAACGTATCGAGAAAGGGAACCATGATCGCATCAACCATCATTGACCAAATCCGAAGCACGGCGGCGACCGCCGCGGCGAAGCATGATGAGGTGGCGCGGCTCGAGCACGCCCGCCTGGACGCGGAGGGGACCATCCTGAGCGCGGCGCTGGAAGCGGCGAGCCCGGCGCTGCCGGCGCTGGTGGGGCAGATCCGCAGCGCCTACCGGCTGACGGGGCACGCTCGGGATGACGAGCGCGAAGAGATTGAGATCGACGAGCGCCGGGCGGCGTATCTTCTGGGCGACTCGGGACCGACCGAGGACACGCCGCGCGCTACTCGCGGGCGATACGAGGGGACCGGCTTGTACGTTCTCGAGGACGGCCGGATTGCGGTCCGCACCTGGACCGGTTCGTGGTCCCGCTGGCAGGGGGAGTCGTCCACCTGGGAGAGCGCGCTTCGCGAGGTGACTCCCGAGGAGGCGTGTGCGGACTGGGATCTGGAAGCGGTGGTCGGAGCGATTTTGTCGCGGGTGACGGCGAGCGCGGCGAGCGACGACGCGGATCGCGACGTCGCGGAAGTGGCGGAAGTCGCGAGGCTTCAGCAGATCGCAACTCTGCTCCAAAGCCCGTAGACTCACGATCCGGGCGCGGGGACCACGAGCGGCAACGCTTAGTGACCCCCGGTCCCGGGCCCGCGAGGCTCGAGAAGGACGGTAACGGAAGATGCAAAAGCCACTGGTACACTTGAACGGCACGTCGGGAGAGTCGCTGCTCTCGGGATACGTCCATGTTCGCACGACACTCACCAAGGGCATCGAGGCCCTACACGACGCGGCGCCCAATGCCCGGGACTACTACCCGCTCGGGGACGATGCGTTCAGCGCGGCGCGGCGGGAGCACGAGGATCGGACGCGGCGGCTGATGAGCGTGCTAGAGGAGATCCACGAGCTCGCCGAGCACGTCCAGGACGCGATGGATGCGAGGCGCCGATGAGCGCCTCTTGCCCGAAGTGCAACGGGTGCGGGTACATGGATTCGGCACGGAGCGTCCCTTGTCCATCGTGCGGAGGAACCGGCAATCGAGCGGAGGCGCCGATGAGCGCGCCGCGCGCCGAGATGCGATGGGATGGCTGGTATGTCGTCGGTGACGGCATGTTGATCCCGGCGCAGGACGAGCGTGAAGCGACCAACGTGGCTGCGACGCTTAATTCTCGACGGTGGCGCCAATGAGCGCGCCGGGCTGGAGGGCGACGCACCGGCTCGTCCATCGGGTGAGTGGCACGCCGGCAGATGATCTCATGGAGTTCATGCCCGGGGCCTACGTCACCGAGTCGGAGTGGAAGAGGTACGCGAGGCTCTTGAAGCCCCTGGAGAACGAGGCGCCACCGAATCTGATGGTCGTGACGCCTGGGATCTTGCCCAGCTTCGACTTCGTGCCGGTTTTGGTGGGCAGATGAAGAGGTCCAGGAAGCGTGAGAACCGGGAGGCCGCCAGACTCATGAAGCTGGTTGAAATGAGGATCTGGATCTTGAGGCGTCCAGCGGGCATGACAAAACTCGACCAAGCAGACGGGTTCGTCGTCCGCGCATGGTCCGCGCACCTTGCTCGTAGGATCGCAGCCGATTCCGCAGGGGACGAAGGGCCGGCCGTGTGGCTCGATCCGAAGCAGTCGACCTGTCGGAACCTGACGCCCGCCGGCAGGGGATGGGGAGGGGTCGTGATGCGCGACTTCAACAACGGATGATGAGCGCCAGATGGAGCGCCGACGCTCACGACGCTCAGGCACGCCACCATTACTACGTCTACTTCCGCTCGAAGGACGGAGCGTATCTATTCGACCGGACGTGCGGCACCGAGCGCCGCGCGGCCGAGCGCGTCGGCGAACTCGTGAAAGAGTACAAGCACGACCAGGCCATTTACGTGAAGAACCACCTCATAGCCGGAGCTTTTTACTGATGAACCTCGACACCATCCAGGTGCTCTACCGGGAGCCGAACACGCTCTCCCTCTACGGCATCCCGTACAGGATGCGCCCGGGGCAGACGCCCTCCGATCTGGCGAGGGCGTACCGCGAACACGGGTCGCTGCCCCCTGGGTATTACGGGTCGCCTCGCGTCAACCTCTCCGACTGGATCTACCTCGGACAGCCTGGCTGGTGGGGCGACATCGCGCCGGCCGACCAGGCACGCATCACGGCGTGGCTCGAGGAGATCGAACCGGTCGTTCCCCGAGGCCCGTTCGAGTGGACCGATCTCACGGAGGACTGGACATGACCGAAGCAGAGCTTCTTGCCCTGGGCGAGGCCATCTACAACGCGCAACCGTCCGAACTCGACGGCGGCGCTCCGATCCATTTCCACCCGCAGCGGGATGCCATCTTGCGCGCCTGGGCCACGGCGGTCGCCAAAGCGCTATACGCCGAACCCATCCTTCGGGTGACGGCTGACAAGAAAGGGCTACTGATTGCCTGCGGCAAGCAGAGCGTCACCTTGCCGCCCTCGGCGCTCGCAGCGACGCTGGCGGACATCGCCGGGGGCGAGGCGGCATCGAAAGCGGCTCCCGCGGTGGACAAGGCGCTTCGCAAGAACGCCGCCGCCGCGAGCTACGATACGGACGCCCGGGAGATCGCGCGGGTGCTCGTGCGCCACTACGGCGACGAGGCCGAAGCGGTCCTGGACCGCGTGCCGTCACACCTTGTTCACGTCAGACTGAAACCCGGGAAGAGATAGAAAAGGGAACCATGAAGAACATCATCATCATCAGCGCGGGCTTGCTTGCGGCGGCGTGCGGCGGCGACGGATTTGCGTCGTCGACCGCGAGGCCCGACGCGAACTCGGATTCTGGGGCGAGCGGCGGTGAGGCCAGCAGCGGCGGTGCTGCCAGCAGCGGCGGCGCGACCGGCAGCGGCGGTACGACCAGCAGTGGCGGCACGACCAGCAGCGGAGGCGCGGCGAGCGGTGGCGCGGCCGGCAGCGGTGGTGTGGCCAGCAGCGGTGGTGCGGCCGGCAGCGGTGGCGCGGCCGGTAGCGGCGGCGTGGTCGGCAGTGGTGGCGTCGCGAGCGGTGGCGTGACCAGCAGCGGAGGCGCCGCGAGCGGTGGCGCGGTCGGCAGCGGTGGCGCGGTCGGCAGCGGTGGCGCGGTCGGGACCGGCGGCGCAGGCAGCGCAGGGGCAGGGGGAACGGTCGTCGATCCGCTACAGCCAGGAACGGCAGCGATAGGTGGCCTGTGTTACCAGACGGTGGACTGCAAACCGACGGCGACCCTGTCTGCGGCTAGCTGCACTTGCGCCCCCGGGACGATCTGCGTGTCATCGACTCGGTGCTTCGCGAACAAGTGTACTTACGACCGCTTCATCGCCTGCCAGTAGTAGGAGCAGCCATGAACATCCCGAAAGCAGCGCGAGCGTCCTGGACCGCACGGGTCGCCGTGCGCCAGGGCTCCTGGTCCATCGTGTCACGCTCAACAAGCGGACCTGATGCGCTCACCGCGGAGCTCGAGCGCCGGCTCGAAGCGGGCGGGCTTGCGCTCGCCGAGAAGGCCGAGCGGCGCATCCGCGAAGAGCGACTCATTCCGGCAGGCGCTCTCGTGTGCGCGCTCGAAGAACCTCCGCTGGTGGTCTGCACGAGCTCTCGCGGGAGCGTCGTCCTGGTGACGGCATGGCTCGTGTCGGTATGGCCCCCGGCGGCGCCGCTCCCCCGGGCGTGCTGCACCCAGGACGAGTTCGTGAGCGCGTTTGCGGCGCTTTGAAAACTCCGTGCTCGGGGCCTGGAAGGGATCACCTTCCAGGCTCCGAGCCCGCGACAACGTGTTTGGGGCCAGGGAGGGTTTGCCTTCCAGGCTCCGCGCCTGCGACAAGCTACCGGAAAGGGAACGATGAGCGGAAGCGCCAGGAAGGAGATCGAGAAGCTGATCGATGTAGCTCGATCAGCAGGATGGGTCGTCGAGCGCGCCGGCTCGGGGCACTACAAGGTCCGCTCGCCCGCGGGGGCGCTGGTCGTGCTGCCGTTCTCGCCGCGCTCAGGGAACGCTTTCTACTACAGCCGGGCGCTGCTCAGGCGGCACGGGCTGGCGGTCTAGGCCGTCCCGTCCGCCCCGTTCGTATCGCCCGCCGCGTTCAGCCGCTCCACCCGCGGGCGCTCTTTCTGAGCGCCGCGTTCGTGCCTTTGGCGCCTGGCCGCTCGGGCCAGATCATGTCGGCCGGTTCGATGAGCCAGAAGCGACCCTCGAAGGTCGCGACCACCTGGATACCGAACCGGTCCCGCACCTTGATGCGGATGCACGCGCACTGCTTCCGAGCTCGCAGGCGCGCTTCGCGCATCAGAGCGGCGCGATGAGCGTCGTTCTGTCGGCCGAACCACTCGTCAGGCTTGACGAGGACGGTCCCCTCTCGATTCGGCATGGGCAGAAGTCCTGAGGGGCAGAAGGCTTGAGTCCTGAGTCCTGAGGGGCAGAAGGCTTGAGTCCTGAGTCCTGAGGCTTGAGGGGAGAGGTCCTGAGGCGCGGAGCGGCGCGGAGCGCGCCCGGCGCGAAGCGCGCCCTCAAGCCTCAAGCCTCAAGCCTTCTCTTCTCAGACCGGGTTCTGGAGAAACGGCGTGACGTACTTCGGAGGGTTGCTCCGAAACTGGAACACCACGTTCGCCGGGATCGGCCCAATCCCCAGTTGCTGAACCGGGGGGCTCGAGACGGAGGTGGGAGGGCTGCTCGGGAACACGAACGGGGTGATGATGGCGCTCTGTTGCATCCTGGTAGTATCCATCAGGACGGCGAGCGCGTCCACGATCACCAGGCCGGAGCTCGGCCTGGATGCCGACGAGCGCCAGGCGCAGCCAGAGCACCAGGCGGCGGCGCAGATGACGGCGATGGCCACTCATGACGCCACACTACATGAAGCTTGACGCCGGCTGGAAGGGTGATATGTTCTCTCTCGGTCCCGCGTTATTCCCTTTCGCGTAGATCACCCCCCCAAGGGGCCGTCGCTCGGAGTACCCCCTCCTCCCGCGCCGGCCCCTTGCACTTTTTGTCTGAGCGGGTGTAGCTTGGCGGCCGGGTGATCTTGATACGCAAAGGGAACCGATGGGAGATCGTCGTGCGCTGACAGACGCACGGCACCACGAGAAGGCGGCGAGCGTCGCGCGACCACCAGAAGGTCGGCGTTGACGCGGTTTACCCGTCTCCTCAAGGCGCTAGGTGCCGATGAGCTCGCCCGCCGGGTAGGGCGCAGCGCGAGCACTGTTCGGCGCTGGGAGCGCGCCGGGGCCGCGCCAGAGGCCGCCACGGATGATCTCCGAACGGTCGAGCGTCGGCGCCAGGCGGCGCGAGTGGCGGCCGAAGCCCGCGCCGCGAAAGCCGCGAAGGCGCGCGAGCAAAAGGCCAAGGAAGAAGCGCGGCGCGAACGCGAGCGGGCTCGAGCTGAGCGCGAGCGCCAGCGCACGCCAAAGGCTCTCGCGCAGAAAGCCCGGGAGAAACGGAAGCTCGAAGCCGAGCGCGAGAAGGCGAGGGCCAGACAGAAAGTCGAGCGCGCGGCCGATCGCGCGGCCGAGCGCGCCAGGCAGAAGGCCGCGGAGGCGGCTCAGGAGAAAGCTCGGCTCGCGGCCGAGGCTGCAAGGGAGAAGCAGAAGGCCAGACGCGCGGCCGAGCGTGCGGCCGAGCGCGCCAGGCAGAAGGCCGCGGAGGCCGCGAAGGAAAAAGCCCGGCTCGCGGCCGAGGCGGCGCGGGCGAAGCAGAAGGCCGAGCGCGCCAGGCAGAAGGCCGCGGCGGTCGCCCAGGAGAAGGCGAGGCTTGCGGCCGAGGCTGCACGGGCGAAGCAGAAGGTCGAGCGTGCGGAGGCGAGGAAGCGGAAGGCGGCCGAAGATCGCGCACGAGAAAAAGCGCGGAAGGCGGCCGAGCTTGCCGAGAAGAAAGCGCGCTATGAGGCCGAGGTCGCCCGGCAGAAGGCGAAGGAGGAAGCGGAAGCGGCGAGGATCGCGCGCCTGGAGGAGATCCGAAGGAAGCGCGACGAGGCGCTCGAACAAGCGCGCCAGCGCAAGTCCAGGGAGAAGGAAGAGGCGCGCATCAAGGATGCGGCCGAGCGCGAGAGAGAGCGGTTCATCGGCGAGGAGAAAAAGAAGAGGAAGCTCACCGGCGAGGAGGAGCTCAAGAAGCGGCGGCGCGAGGTCGCCGAGGCGTGCCGTCTGCTTGACCAGAACAACACGCTCATCGCAGAGGCCATCGGCGTGGACGAGGCGACGATACGCCGCTGGATGATTCAGCCGCCGCTCAAGAGCGAAGCGTTTGACCGGCTCCGGCAGGTCATCAGCGACATGCACACGCTGCTCGAGCTGATGAAGCTCTCGGGGGAAGTGGGCGCGCTGCCGAAGATCGTGCCGGGCTCGGGCGTGCGTGAAGGCCGGCAGACTGCGGGCGTCTACTGGACGCGGGGGTTCATGCAGATGCTCACCCCGAACCTCATCCGCTCGATCTCGAAGTGGATCCGTTCTCTCACGAGTCGCCTGGGCGGCCAGTCCTTTCCGCTCTGGCAGGCGGTGGCGATGACGAGCCAGTTTGCGATCAAGAGCTCGGTGAACTTCAACGAGGTCGGGCCGAAGCGGACAGACCGCGACTACAAGACGGTGTTTCGCCAGATCAACCATCCGAAGTGGGGCGACTTCGCTCACAGCCGGCCGGCCCCCACGAGCCTCCGAACGTCGGCGGCGCTGGCGGCCGACGACATGGTTGACCGCTTGACGCAGATGTACGAGAGCGGGATGGTCAAGGTTTTCATTCACGGCGTGACGGTGTTTTCGTTCAGGCAGCGGTCGCTGGACGAGCAACGAGCGTGGGACACGGCAGGCAGGAAGGAAAGGAAAGCGGCATGGAAGCAATCCCGGAAGAGGAAATGATGGCGATCTCGATTGATGAGCACGAGGCGCTCCTGGCACTGCTCCTGGACGAGATCGAGAACGAAGGCCCGGTGAACGTGCAAGAGTTACTGCTGGCGCTTGGGTTCGACGCCCTGGTCGCGGAAGCTCATGCGATTGCGGAGGTCGAGAGCGATGAAGATCTGACGGACGACCCCGACGCGGACGACATCGACGACGCCGACGCGAGCGATAGCGAGTCCGAATGAGCGACGAAAAGGGAATCGTCGTTGTCGGCGAGGGCGGGGCCCAGCCAGCAAAAGCGAAAAAAGGAGGGTTCGACGAGCTCACGCCGCTCACCGGCCCGGCGAAGCGGCGACCGTTCATCGTGCTCGACATCGAGAGCAAGGACGGGAACACGCAGCGCGCCGGGTTCACGCGGCCCTTCATGGTGGGCGTCTACGGCGAGCTCAACCGGGGGGCGCCGCTGAGTTACCAGGCGTTTTTCGACGACAGCCAGGGCGGCGTGTGGGATGAGCGGTTCTACTGGACGGGGGGATGCGTGGACCGGGCGATGCGGTTCATTCTCCAGAAGAGGTTCCGAGGCCATCACATCTACGCTCACAACGCTGGGCGTTTCGACTACCTATTTCTGCTCCCCTGGCTGATGCGTGTCGGGCTCGGGCTTGGATACCGTTTCAGTATCATTCCAGTTGGATCGAGCATCCAGGTGCTCGACGTCTGGAAGGGCAAGACACTCGATGATGGGACCGTCGAGAGGAATCGTGTCTGGCGGTTTCTGGACTCGTACCGGCTCATTCCGACGTCACTCGACAAGGCGGCGAAGACGTTCGGTCTGGCGGGGAAGCTCAAGCACAACCTGCATTTGCCTGAGCACGATCCGTCGTGGGTCATCTACAACGGCCAGGACTGCTCGGAGCTGTACGGTGTGCTCGAGAAGTTTCACGGCTACGTCGAGAACGTGTTGATGGGGGAGGTGGGCATCACGGCCCCGGCGACGGCGATGAAGATCTTCAGGCGTAACTACCTGAAGCACCCGCTCCCGCGCTCTGTCTCGACTCACGAGTTCGTGAGGCGCGGATACTTCGGCGGGAGGGTCGAGCCGTTCGTGAAGCGCGCCGAGAACCTCCGATACTTCGACATCAACAGCTCGTACCCGCGGGCGATGCTAGAGCCGATGCCGGCGGGGGACGCGGCCGAGTGCGACGGCGAGCCCCCCGAGCGGTTCCTGCGGACTCGCATCGGGTTCGTGGAGGCGGACGTGCTCGTGCCCGACATGCACATCCCCGTGCTGCCCGTCCGGGACGAGAAGACGGGGAAGCTCATCTTCCCGACCGGCAAGCTCTCGGGCGTGTGGGAGTGGAACGAGCTCCAGACCGCGGTGGCCGAGGGCGCTCGCATCGAGAAGTGGAAGCACTCGGTCTGGTACGAGCCCATCTCGATCTTCGAGGATTACATCAAGGACCTCTACTCGTACCGGGACAAGAACCACCCGAACTACGAGCCCGGCCTGGCTGACGTCTGCAAGAACATGATGAACGCGAGCTACGGCAAGTTCGGCATGAAGACGCTGCGCCGGCAGTTCTACCTGTACGACGACCCGAAGCTCCCCGCGAACGCTGTGCCGGTGACGGCCGACCCGGAGAGCATCCTTTACGTCGCGGAGGAGGAGGTCGACGCGGCGTACATCATGCCTCAGATCGCCGCCCGGGTGACCGCGCTCGCTCGAGTGCGGCTCTTCCAGGCGATGAAGGCCGCGTCGTGCCAGGCGTGCTGGCCGGCCTTGTGCGCGTGCGGGAGAAACGAGTTTGTGGCCTACACGGACACGGACTCGATTCTGACGCCGACGATGCTTCCGACGAGCTCGGCCCTGGGCGATCTCAAGGATGAGATCCCGGAGTGGAGCGGGAAGATCGTCGGCCGGTTCATCGGGCCCAAGGTCTACATCCTCTCGCTCGAGCCGGTCGAGTTCCCCTGGGAAGGTGACTTCTTCGAGAAGGTCAAAGCCAAGGGGCTCGAGCGGCGCACGCGGCGCACGGTCGAGCGCCTGGCGAAAGGCGAAACCATCATGCAGCAGCGACTCGAAAAGGTCGGGACGCTCTCGCGCGACGACTTCCGACGTGGTCCCAAGATGATCACCGTGCCGAGGCGCATCCTCGTCACCAAGGGCAAGCGCGAAGTCCTGCCAGATGGATCGACACGGCCTTATCGGCTTGCCATGTGGTAACACGGGTGATATATCGCCTGTATGAGTGACGCACCGAAGAGGCAGTACAAGGCAGACCGGTTCGGGACGCTGCACGAGTTCCGGCGAGTGACGACTCGTCAGATTATCGGCGCCCCAAGCTACGTTCCCGAGCCGCCGGTAGAGGGCGGCGGCTGGGAGATCGTCGGGTTCGCGGTGGAGCCTGGCGGTGCTCACTTTTACGTCTGGGAACAGGCGGTGCGCCCGTGGTCGGCTGATACGGGGCCGGAATGAAGCGGGACGCTACCGAATCCGCGGCAACCGTGAAGCAGCCAGAAACAGCAGACCAGATGGATCCCGTCATGGCAGCCATGGGAGGCGTTGTTTCACTGAGGGGCGGCACCGAGAGCGGCTACCATGGCCCTACGATATGGCTGAACGATGTGGAGCGCGCATCGATCCGGGACAGGGAGACTGCCAGCATTGAGAGCGGGCTCACTCCTGAGCGGTACGTCGGCTGGTACAACTTCACGGCTGAGTGCGTCGAGCAGGGGCTACGTGCGCTCTGCGGATCTGGGGCACAACCGTGAAGCATCCGGAGCCGATAAACCTGGAGCTTGCAATTCGCGCGCTCGAACACGAGAAGCTCGTGAGCGGTCTGACGAACGCTGCCACTCAGTGGCAGGCCGGTCACGACTCAGGCTGGCGTGCCGGCATGGATCGCGCGATTGAAACACTCCGCAACCTGAACGCTACGAACCAGAAGCCCGGAGGACCCGCATGAAACCTTCTCTCCAGCGCGCCCTGATCGCGCTGCGGTCTTTCCCGAGTGTCAAGGCCGCGGCGCGCTCCGTCGGGACCCGGCCAGAAACACTTTTGCGGATGACGCTGGAGAGTGACGCCCTGGAGGTGGCGTACGAAGCGTGCCTTCACGGCGTGGTGCGCCAGCGCGCGGAGGGGGAGCGCGACGCAAAGAAACGTGAAGCAGAGAACACAGCAGCATCGCGGGTGACGGCGCGTGCGGAGGAAAAGAGGATGACCAGGGTCATTGCGGGCCATGGAGGGGACCCGCGGTTTGCTGCTGCCGCAGTACATCAGCGCCTGAACCGTGTGCGGAAGCAGGAGCGAGCCGCCGACATCGAGGTCGCCCTCGATTCTATCGCTTCGATCCTCTCTGGAGAAAACGACGTGGCCGTGCCCCCGGTGAAGCTAGATGCTGGCGCTGACCGGCGGTGCGCGAATTGTGGAGACTCTCGTGTTGACGACCCGTGCGAGGTTTGCGGTCGGCACACGAGGTGTGAAGGGGCTCGATGATCAACGAATCACTCAGGGAGAAGCACTGCGCGACGTGCATCTGCGGACGCCGGGCTCCAGTGCAGGCAACGAGATCTGAACTCCACCAGAAGGGCCCGGGTTCGATCTCCTGGGAAGAGCACCTGCTTGCCTACGCCGGGTATTCACATCGCTACGGGACGAGTCAAACAGCGGAGCGCATGGCGGAACGCGGAGGCTTCGACTACGCGGAGCTGGTGATGTTTCTTGGCCGAGCGCCCACGACGTGGGAAGCCGGGCGATAGGATGACGATATGACAAGCCTCTGGACACCGAAGCGCATTGCCGCGCTCCGCAAGAGTTTCGATCTCACGCAGGAGGAGTTCGCCCGGCGGCTCGGCGTCACGTTCGTGACGGTCAGCCGGTGGGAGAACGGGCACGGAGCCCCCAAGGGCCTGTCGCTCAAGGCGCTGGATCTTTGCCAGGCCGAGGCGACTGCGCGAAAGAAGCCGGGCTGATGCTCCCCGCGACGCGAGCCTGGCTGCTTCGCAAGGCAGAGGAAGAGGTCAGGGATGCTGTGAGCGCCCTTCGCGAGTCCCGCGCTCTTCTCAAGGAGTACAAGAGCCGGTGCTTCGATCCTCTCTGGAACGCCGGGTTCAACGCGCCGCCACTCCCGCCGCTGGACCCCAAGAAGTCTTGCTGGTGGTCGGAGGTGAAGAAGTACGAGAGGGAGGTAGCGAAGGGCGAGGCCGAGGTTGAGACGCTTTTCGCCGTGGTGACCGAATTGAAAGGCGAGGGCGGGCTATGAACTCATCATGCGGCGAGTGCGGACATTGCTGGAGCGGCAGCACCATCTTGAACGGGAAGCTCGAATGTCCGCTCTGCGGGGCGGTCTGGAATGTTGCGACCGGGGAGGTGACGTTCAGGCGGCGTGCCGAGGGCCTTGCCGAGCCGCAAAACATTGCTGCTGATCCAGGTCGCCGTCCGAGCGTCACATATGGTTGCGGCCATCTTTCGCCCATCGGATGGTGCGGTCCCTGCGGCCTTAAGATGGCTTCCCAGGCGAAAGAGAAACCTTGATGTATATCCATCAACTCAAGACGCACCCCGAGCCTTTCCAGGCGATCTTCGACGGCGCGAAGAACTTCGAGTTCCGCCTGGAGGACCGCACTCCGAGATTCGAGACCGGCGACCAGCTTTTGCTCCGCGAGTACGACCCGGACGGGATGTACTACACGACCCGCTCGATCCGCATGGACGTGACTTACGTCTTGCGCGGGCCATCGTTTGGCGTGCCCGAAGGATTCGTGTGCATGAGCATCCGCCCGTCTGCTCCCTACGGTGGCGAATGACGCTGGGCAGTCGCAGCACTCGTCTCACTGACCGGTGTCCGGCGTGCGAGCATCCCCTGGAGCACCACGGGGGGCGCGGATGTCGGGCGGTAAGCCTCCGAGGGCCGGGGGCGAGGGCGTTTCAGGCCGAGGACGTTATCGCGCTCGTGTGCGTGTGCGAGCTCAGCCCGCATGATGCGGAGCAGATCATCGAGTCTCTGCGGAAAGAACGCGCACGGATCGACCGGCAGATCGACCAGGAACTCGCCGAGACCGGAAGGGAGTCGTGATGACGAATCAGAAAAAAGAGCACGCCGACCGGCCGTCGTTCCTGGGGCAGGAAGACAAGATTAGCTGGTTCCCGAACGCGGCCGGGTTCAAGTTTCTCTGCGACGAATGCGGCCTGGCGGTGAACGCCGAGTGGCAGGGCGCCGGATACCTGTTCGCCCAAACGTGCCACGCCTGCGGGCGGCAAGCCGCGCGAGCCCGGTCCTACGACGCCGACCGGGCGAGAGAGCACCAGGAGAGGCTCAGGAGACGGTGAAGCTCTCGGAATCGAAGTATCGCGTCGTGTTCGAGTACGACGGCGGCCAGCGTCATGGTTCGCTGTGGGTGGAAGACTCTCCAGGAGTTTTCGCTATCGTGATGCGAGAGGCGGCAATACACGGCGCCCAGGCGTGCTGGTGTGAAGTGGACGAAGTTCGGAAGGTGGAGCCATGAGAGATCTCACAATCGGAGAGCAGTACGCGATCACCACGGCAGGGGCGCTTTTATTCCTCGCCTTCAGCGTCGGGATCGGTTTCTCGATAGGGCGCGACGTCGGACGGAACGATGCGGCGCAAGCGGCCCGAGAAGCTCGCGAGTGCGATTGCGACCAAGTGAAGTCTTGCGTGTTCGCGCCCGGCATTGTCGGGGTCCGTTCGTGCAGGAGATACGACAACCGCTGGGACCGGTGTGAGCCCGATCCGCAGTACCGGGTCATCGGCGAGATATACCCAAGATGAAGCACATTCCCTACTCGAGGTGCGCCGGCATAGGATACGGGCCGAGGGAGTCCTGCGTCGAGCCCGTGCCCTGCGCTCCATCGGAATGTAAACGAAGGATGGCCGTGTCAGACGCTGTCAGAAACCCTCATCCAGGCCGCGAGAAGTACCGCGCGGAGCTGAAAGAGATCACCCGGAGGCTCGGGCCTTTGGTGGGCGGTATGCACACAGCATCAGGAACATGGAGCGCAGCGCAGAGCGCGGAGCTCGCCCGGCGACTCGTGGAAGTGGTGACGCTTCTGGGCGAGGTGCTGGCCGACCCTGATGTAGGATCGCTTCCATGACGCCAGCCGAGTTTTTCTTCTTGATCCTCGTCCATGAGGCCCCGGCCATCGCGACGGTGCCCCGGCTCGAGACCCTCTGGCGCGCGGAGCTCACGGCCGCCGTCACGCTCGACGCCAAGGTCGCGGAATCCGCTCTGTTGGTTTCGCCCGAAGTGGACGCGGCGCTGCTCGACGCCGCTCGATGGTACGAGGCCCGACTCCAGTCACACCCGAAGGACGGCGACTGCCACTTCGTTCCGATCCCTGGCCCGAAGCGAGACTTCAAGACCGTCTGCTCGGCCGCGGGGGTGCTCCAGGTGCAATCCCCCGCGCTCCGGGCCGTGCTGGGCACGGTCGAGGGCAAGGCCGCGGGGCTGCCCGAGGATCCCATCACGATGGACCAGATGCGCGCCTCCCCGGAGCTGGGCGTCCGCGCCGGCTACGCGGGCCTGGCTCGCTGGAAGGCGCTCTGCGGGGGCACGACGCCTGCCAGGTGGCTCACGGCCTGGGGCTGGGGAAAGTGCCCGCCGCCGCGCACGGTCGACCGAGAGGCCGTGCGGCGCTGCGAGCTCGCCACCATCCTGCTGGCTCAGCGCGGACAGACCCCGGAGGGCTGGAAGTGCGGGCACGAGGGCCGGAAGATCCACGACGAGCGGGACGCGAGGCTGCTGAAGTGGTCCTGGGGCGCGGCGAAGGCCGCCAGGAAGGAGGATTCTCGATGACACCATCCAGATGTAGAATCGTTGCGAGCTACGACAACGGGCTGAGCGGGTGGCGCTGTCTGTCTGCCGGCTGCGGCTCTTGGGGACTGGTGAAGAACGGAGTGCTGCACGAGAGCGGCACCGGGAAGACGCTTGCCGTTGAGTTCATGACCGGCCCGCACACGGGCGTGGAGGGGGAGCAGTGTCGCTTTGACCGCAGCGGCGAGGCTTTCAACGGCAACGTAGCGTCAGCCAAGCCAGCGCCAGCACCACCAGCGCCGGCTAACAGCGAGCTTGAATCACTTCGGAAAACGGTAGAGCTTCTCGAGGACCGTGTTCGGGCTCTCGAATTTAGCGTTCGGAAGCTTCAAACCTGGGGAAACAGATACTGATGGGTTCGTTTCAATTCGATGGACAATTCGAGAACGGTCTGGTGAGCAAGGACGCCGCGCCGCGGGCTGCGGCGCTGCCAGATGCCAGCGACGGCGATGCCTCCAAGATCGCGGAACTCGAACGCCAAGTGGCAACGCTCACAAACCGAGCGAACGACCTTGAGGACGAATTGGTAGAAATTCGCGTCGAGGCGGCTACCGTGACGATCCCCCCCAGATGCCGACTCGTGCAGGATGGCAGCGGCGTAGGGCTGGACTCCTGGCGCTGCTTGTCTGCCGGCTGTGCATCCAGCGGACGAACCAGAAACGGGATCTTGTACGAAGCCGGCACCGGGAAGCAGGTTGTCACGGGAGGGCTGCTTCCCATGGAGCTCGCATTTATTGGACCGCACGACGGTGTGGTGGGGGAGAAGTGCATGTTCGATAGCTGCCACGCCGCTCCAGGAGCGCCGCCAGCGCCGCCAGCGCCGGCTAACAGCGAGCTTGAATCACTTCGGAAAACGGTAGAGCTTCTCGAAGCCCGCGTTCGGAAGCTGGAAGTCTGGGGAAGGCTTCGTTGATGAGACGTTTCAATCGGTTCGATCTGCCCGTCTGTCTCATGGGTGGCGCCGTGCTCATCGGAGACATCGGGACGTATCTGATGCCGGCCCATGCGGCGTCGTCGCCGCCGTCGCGCTGCCCGCCCGACATGGTTCCGACTGGCACAGGGACGTGCATCGACCGGCGCGAGTGGCCAAGCGGCGAAGACCATCGGCCGCTCGTGGGAGCCTCGGGGCTTCCCGAGCCTGAGCTCCCCGTGGACGAGTCAGCAGACACGCTCTGCCGGTCTGCGGGCAAGCGCGTGTGCGAGCGCGACGAATGGATGAGCGCGTGTTCTCGCGGCGAGAAGTACCCTTACGGCGACCGGTACGCGCCAGGCTCCTGCAACGACGCCCGCTCGTGGAAGGACGTCGACGAAGCCAAGGTGGCGCATCGTGACCGTCGCGAGATTGAGCGGCTGAACGGGTCGGAGCCTTCGGGGGCGCGGGCCGAGTGCCGCTCGCCGTCCGGGGCCTTCGACATGGTGGGTAACGTCGAAGAATGGGTGCGCTGCCGGGAAGGCACGTTCGGCTGGTGTCTTGTCGGCGGGTACTGGGCGAGCCAGGGAGCGAAGACGTGCTCGTCGGCCATCCTGAAGCACGCCCCGCGGTGGCACTACTACCAGACAGGGTTCCGTTGCTGCTCGGAGGAAGAGCGATGAGACACCGAGACGACGTGGAGCCAGAGAAGCCAGAGCCGATCATCATCGTCCCGGGCGACTACGTCAGGATCATCGGAGGCGGGGGAGAGGACCGCGGCCGGGTGTTCTGCGTGCGCGCCATCGAGGCGGCCCATCTATCAGGATGGATCGCGACGACGAAGGCCGTGGACGAGTCGGGGCGGAAGTACGACGTGAGCCGGCTCGAGCTCGTCGGGAGAGCCAAGGCATGAAGTGCTGGAAGCATCCGGCCAGGCGCGCGGTCGCGTGCGGCACGTTCACCCGGCGCGGCTACTGCCGGGGGTGCTGGCCGCTCGGTGCGGCCATCGCGAAGACGTGTCTATCGCCGGTCGAGGCGCACTACTGGCCGGCGAGAGTGCCGAAGATGGACGACATGGCGATGTGGCTTGGGGCTTGAGTGGAGCGAAAGGGAACGAATGACCGAACGAGAGAAAAAACAGGCGGACCAAAACGGTAGGGAGTTCAAGGCCATCGACGAACTCGAGCGCGCTGCATTTCCAGGCCGCGTCAAGCCGTTCGTTTTCCGCACGGAGCAGTTCTTCATGACGCGAGAAGACGCGGAGGACCTGGGCATTGTCGTCCGGGGAGAACGCTTCGAGCCTTTGCCGAAGAAAGGAGACGTCTGATGGAGACCACAGCAAGGGATCCTGATCCGGCGCTGGCGGCGCTCGTCGGGCGACTGCTTCTCGGGACGAATCTTCACTGGCGACACCACGGCATCGGTCTTCTCCAGGCATACGTCGTGGAGGGCCCAGTGGAGTTCCGGCTTCACGTCTGGCATCCCGAGCTCCGATTCGTGGACGAGGACTCGGGGATGATCCACGATCACCGGTTCAGGCTCGAGTCCCAGGTGCTGCTCGGGGCCATCCATGACACGGAGGTGCTGCTTCATCGGCACGACAAGGGCTGGATCGTCCCTCGGCCGGTGTACCAGATGTGGGAGGTGCAGAACGCCCGGCAGGCTGCTGCGACCGGGGACGCCTGGGTGAAGAAGCTCGACTGGGGCGCCGTGCAGGCGCCGGGCGGCTCGCCGCTTTGCACCATCGACATGGTCCCGAGCATCTACCGGAGCGGCGCCAGGTATTCGTATCCTGCGAGGAAGTTCCACAGGACGGAGACGAAGGATCTCACGGTGACGCTCTGCAAGAAGTCTCAGCAGGAGGACGTGCCGGCCAGGATCTTGGCTCGCGATGGCGCCGTGCCGAAGCATGGGATCGGAGAGTCGATGAGGGATTGGGCCGGCTCTGGCGGCATCGCCGACCCGCGGGAGAGGTTCATTCAGGAGGCCGGCACGCGGCTTCTTGAGATGGCGAGGTCGGCATGACGGACAAGGGGAAAAAGCCGGCGGACCACATGCGAGCCGTCCTGGTGTCGATCAAGTACGCCAGGATGCACATGGCCATCGACGGTGCTGGTGCCGACCACGCGATTGATTGCCTGATCGACGCGGTGGAATCTCTGACGAATTGTATCGCTGAAGACAGAGAACAGAAAGAGGGACAAGGGAATGAAAAAGTACGTTCTTGATTGCGGATACGTTCAGCTCGTGGAGTCGTATGGCTCCGACCGCGGCGTCATCGAGGCCGCGCGCATGAGCACGGTGAAGGGGTTTTTCGGATGGGGGCCGTCCTGCTCGAAGTGTGGGATCTCGATGGTCGTCACGTTTGAGGGAGGCATCAGTCCTGCGGACTACGAGCGCGACCGGCAGAAGGGCTGTGAGCACGACGCGAAGACGCCGGGCGACGAGAAGCTCCTCCGCTACCTCTACATGAACACCCCGCCGCACACGTCGCCGTTCGAGTTTGGCGGGATGATCATCGAGGTCCAGGCTCCGATCTTCGTCTTCCGCGAGTGGCACCGGCACCGCACGCAGTCGTACAACGAGATGTCCGCGCGCTACGCGCCGCTCCCCGACATGAACTACGTCCCGACGGTCGAGCGGCTGATGATCAACGCCAGCAAGACGAACAAGCAGGCGGGAACGGTTGCGGGTTCGGCCGATCTGACCCTCGAAGCGGCCGAGGCGTTCAGGCTCGAGCTCGCCAACGAGTACAAGCGCCAGGAGGACTTCTACCAGCGGTCGCTCGCGGCCGGGGTGCCGAAGGAGCTCGCCCGGGTCGATCTCCCGGTGGGGCGCTACTCTCGGATGCGGGCGAGCGCGAACCTGCTCAACTGGCTCAAGTTCCTGACGCTCCGCATGGACGAGAACGCCCAGTGGGAGATCAGGCAGTACGCGAACGCCGTCGGCGAGATGATCGCCCAGGAGTTCCCGCGGACCTGGGAGCTGTTCGCGGAAGGGCGGGCGCGATGATCCAGGAGTTCTGCACGGCGTGCGGAGCGGTTGGGCACGATCGCCGAGGGCATCGCGTCATCTGCGACGGGTGCGGTGGGGCGATTGAAGACCACATCAACGATGTGGTTTCGATCCTCACGCCGGGCGCTGGGAGGTATTCGTCGCTTCAGATCCACCTCCACAAGCGGTGCTCGGCGAAGTTCCAGATCGCGTGCAGCGTCTGCGGTGCCGAGGCTGACCGGCAGGGGGTGGTTCTGCACGACTTTGAAAAGCACCGGCTGGGGAAGCTGCCATGAGTCTCTCAGGACCGAGGCTTTCCTGGCCTTCCGATAGCACCGCGCAGCTCGCGGCGGACTGGTGCCCGCGTTGCGGGGTCTACGGAGACGGCCGCCCTTGTCGTAGCGCGGCCGATCAGCCGCTTGACGTGGACCATCCTGAGCGCGGAGAGCGGGCCGACGCTAAGCGTCTCTACGCTGGCAGGGAGGGCCAGAGGCTCGAAGAGGAAGCGCGAGAGCGCAAGGCTCTCGCGCGCAGCGAGCAATCGCCGGGCGCGGTGAGCGGTAACGAGATCACGACGAACCTATGGGAGATCTGCTTTGAGACCGGCCGCAGCCGTTCGGTCGGGATTTATGGCAGCCTCGATGGGCGAGAGCTCATCCGGGCCCCGACGGCGGCGGACGCGCTCGTGATGTTCGAGGTGAACTTTCCGAAGAAGAGACCCTACCCGGGCGAGAATGAACGGTCGGAGGTGAAGCGCATCTCGTGGGTGCCTCCGCACGAAGAAGGACGAGCGCGATGACCGCCAACAATAGTTTCACGCCGACCCAGGCCAAGATGATCGAGCAGCTCAGGGAGGAGAACCCCTATGCGCTCATGGCTGACGGGTTCGAGTCCGCGTTCCTTGGGATTTACCGCCGGTTCAACCTTCCGGCGCTCGCTGTCTACAGCTACGAGAAGTGCATCCAGGTGTTGATGAAGCGAGAGAAGATGACCTACGAAGAAGCGGTGGGGTCTTTCGATGACAATGTGCTCGGATCCTGGGTGGGAGAGGGGACCCCGGCGTTCGTCCAGATCAAGCCGGTGGGATCATGACGCTCGTCACTGCGCTCATCGTCGCGCTGTCGTTCTTCGCAACGCTGGCGCTCTCGCAGGGCCTTCGCATCAACCACCTGGAGCTCCAGCTCGAGGACGAGCGGGAGAGAACCCGGACGCTCGCCCGGCTTGAGAGGCTTCAGTACGAGACGATTCTCGAGGCGCTCGCCGTGCAGGAGGGTCAGACGGGGCGCGGAGAGCGTGCGGCGCTCGCGCGTCGGAAGGACGAGTCGTGACGCTCCAGAGCAGTTCTCAGTTGCCTTTGCTGTAAGAGGCATTATAGTGAGAATTGCCCCCGCGTCGCTACTACACGACCGGGGGCGCGTCCCGGAATCACCCGGGCGGTCAGGAGATACCATGCTCTCTACATTCAAGGCAGTCTTGACAGGCACAGCTCCGCTCATGATGCACAATGAGCGTCTCGCGAATCCGAAGGATCCGCACACCAGGGCGCTGAAGGCGCTCACGTCCGTGAAGAAGAAGACCGACGAGACGCTCGACGAGATCCAGAAAGTCGAGTGGGTCGGCGGCCTTTACGAGAAGGACGGCATGGTCGTTCTCCCGGCCGCGAACGTGCTCGCCGCTCTCAAGAACGGCGCGCAGAAGCTGAAGCGCGGGAAGGACATCTCGTCTTCCGTCTTCTCGACGGAGGCGTTCTACACGCTCCACTACGGAGGCCCGAAAGATCTCGACAAGCTCTACGCCGACGGACGTTTCAACGACTATCGCAGCGTCGGCGTGAACCGCGCCCGCGTGATGCGGAGCCGGCCGATATTCCCCCAGTGGTCGGCGCAGGTCGATCTCGACTTCGATCACGACGTCATCGACGCCGACACAATCGCCCAGGCCCTCACCATCGCCGGAAAGCAGATCGGCGTGTGCGAGCACCGGCCCCAGTACGGACGGTTCTCCCTCGAGGTCCTGTGAGCTCCGACTTCTCGAGCTGCGCCTTCGAGAAGCTCGAGAAGGGCGCATACCTGCCGCCGTCATACCTCGAGCACAAGCTCAAGGTGACGCGGCAGGAGCGCCGCTATCGCTTCACGCTCATGGATCTCATTCAGGCGATCCGGCTCGCTCGCCCCGACCTCTCGGCCCACATCCGCGAAGAGGGCGATGGACTCCGAATCATGCACGACGCCGAAGCCGGCGAGTATAACTTCAACAAGGTGATGACCGGCTTCGAGAGCATCGCCAACCGCGTGGAACGCTGCGCGTCCATCAACCGGAACATGCTCGACCCGCAGGCCAGGACCATCCAGTTCACGCGCGACCAGCACATGGCCGCGCTCGTCCGGGCGGGTCAGGCAGAGATCGAGAAAGCGAAGAGGGACGAGATCCTCTTCGGGAGGAAAAAAGCGCCCTCCCCGGTTGTCACTCCCCCGGAAGAAGAGAAAAAGTGACGGGCATCCCTGGGTCAGGCTGGGCCCGGCCTGGCGTGGTATGGCGAGGCACGGCGGGGCGGGGCAAGGCAAGGCACTCCAGGGCCCGGCGTGGCGGGGCATGGCGCGGCATGGTGCGGCTGGGCTTGGCGCGGCAAGGCGCGGCAAGGCACTCCAAGGCCCGGCGTGGCGCGGCGGGGCTGGGCGTGGCGCGGCATGGCGAGGCAAGGCGCTCCTGGGCTGGGCTGGGCTCGGCATGGCGTGGTAGGGCTTGGCACGGCGAGGCAAGGCACTCCAGGGCGCGGCGAGGTCTGGCGAGGCGCGGCCCGGCCAGGCGTGGCATGGCAAGGCACTCCAGGGCGCGGCGAGGCGTGGCACGGCAAGGTTAGGTTGGGCCTGGCAAGGCAAGGCACTCCAGGGCCTGGCAAGGCGAGGCGAGGCGTGGCTTGGCGCGGCGAGGTATGGCAAGGCACTCCAGGGCATGGCCCGGCTGGGTGTGGCGCGGCTCGGCCAGGCGTGGCGAGGCACGGTTGGGCATGGCAAGGCACTCCAAGGTCCGGCTCGGCACGGCCCGGCACGGCGAGGCGAGGCGAGGCAAGGCACTCCAGGGCAAGGCGGTGGTAAGGCTGGGCGAGGCTCCCCGGGGCAGGGCACGGTACGACAGGGCACGGCTAGGCGTGGCCGGGCAAGGCACTCTAGGGCGCGGCGCGGCGGGGCTAGGCGTGGCGCGGCGGGGCCAGGCACTCCAAGGCATGGCCCGGTTGGGCGTGGCATGGCGAGGCAGGGCGTGGCACGGCAAGGCACTCCAGGGCACGGCGAGGCGTGGCACGGCTCGGCGTGGCGAGGCATGGCACTCCAGGGCAAGGCTTGGCATGGCGCGGCAAGGCGCGGCAAGGCTGGGCGAGGCTCACCGGGGCCAGGCCCGGCGGGGCGGGGCACGGCGAGGCAAGGCAAGGCGCGGCTGGGCACTACATGGCATGGCGCGGTCTGGCGAGGCGCGGCGGGGTTAGGCGTGGCACGGCCAGGCACTCCAGGGCGCGGCGCGGCTTGGCCAGGTATGGCTAGGCATGGCGAGGCAAGGCAAGGCACTCCAGGGCAAGGCATGGCTTGGCAAGGCGAGGCTCGGTTGGGTCGGGCTAGGCATGGCACTCCAGGGCAAGGCGCGGCTAGGCATGGTGCGGTACGGCGCGGCTAGGCAAGGCACTCCAGGGCAAAGCAAGGTACTCCAGGGCATGGCGAGGCAAGGCGTGGCAAGGCTGCACATGGCATGGCACGGCGCGGTTCTCCGGGCATCATCGAGAGTGCTCGTGGAGCGTGTGGCGAGTGAGAAGGACGAACATGACGGACAAGCCAGACGAGACGAAAGCCTGCCCCCACGGGCAGTGGAACACGGACTACGAGCGCCTGGTCTACACTTGCCCGCTCTGTGGAGCGGTTCTTCCGTTCGACGAGCGGGAAGTGCTGATCGAAAAAGGGCGGCGAGAGCGAGAGCGAGAGCTCGAGCGAAAGAAGCCCGGGATCCTCGGCCTCTTCGGGGCGCTCGGGCTCCCGACCGAGAACGACAACGGGCACGAGCTCTGGTGTTTCTGCGCGGAGTGTGACGCGCAGCGGGCGACCAGATTGAAGGAGATCCAGGAGCGTCGCCGGAACGGCGAGAAGCCTCAGACGCTTCTCGAAATACTTGCGTTCGTGAGGTCGAAACGTGAAAAGCACTGAGCGCGCCAGGATCCGAATCGTTTCGGATCTGCATTTCGAGTTCCACGCCGACGCGGGCGCGACCCTGGCCGTTGAAGTGACGTCAGGCGACTACGATGTCCTGGTGATTGCCGGCGACCTCACCAGCTCGGAGTCTCTTTCGCAGTCGCTTGCGCTCCTCGCCAGCATCAACGCCCGCCCCGTCGTGTACGTCCTCGGGAACCACGAGTTTTACGGTTCGAGCCGCACGCGCGTCATGGCCGCCGCACGCGCGTCGGCCCATCAGCACTCGAACCTCCACGTACTTGACTCCGAAGTCGTCACCATCGACGGCGTCCGGTTCGTGGGAGCTCCGTTATGGTTCGAGAAGACGCCGGGAGCGCCGACATGGGCGATGAACGACTTCGGCCAGATCGAAAACTTCTCGTCCTGGGTCTACGCCGAGAATGCTCGGGCCCGCGACTTCCTGGAGAGCGAAGTTCGGGACGGCGATGTCGTCGTGACTCATCACTTGCCGGCCGAGCAGAGCATTCACGCCAAGTACAAGGGGTCGCGTTTGAACGCATTCTTCCTGTGCGACATGGAGCCTCTCATCCGCCGCTGCCGTCCGGCGCTCTGGGTTCACGGGCACACGCACGAGTCGTGCGACTATCGGATAGGAAAAACGCGCGTCGTGTGCAACCCTTTCGGCTATGCTCGGGAGGAAGAGAACCGAGAGTTTGACTCGGAGTTCACGGTTTCAGTGTGAGGCGCCTCGGCATGACGAACATTTTCAATCGCTTCCGGTGCTGGTGGTTCGGCCACTCCTGGCAGGTCGACATCGAGAAGCGTCAGGTATTGCCGCTCAGGTGGGGCAAAGCCTTTTTGCGATGCCATCGGTGCCAGCTCATCAAGCAGGACGGCATGGAGTGGCGCCCATGACGGTCGTCTTGGTCGGATGTGGCAAGGCGAAGTTGCCGCGGCTGGCGCCCGCTCGCGACCTCTACACGGGCGGGCTTTTCCGCCAGGCACGCGCCTACGCCGAGAAGCACGCGGACGCCTGGCTCATCCTGTCGGCGAAGCACGGCGTGATCCACCCGGACGACGTGATCGCGCCCTACGACGTGTCCATGAACGACCTCACCGCGGCCGAGCGCGCCGCCTGGGGCGAGAAGGTGCGGCGCGTGCTCCACGAGCTCGGCGCCTGGGACAAGACGCTCGTGCTCCTGGCCGGGGAGAAGTACGAGGGGGCGGTCAAGGGCGCTCCGCGGGTGCTCCGGCCGCTCCAGGGGCTCGAGATGGGCTACCGGCGGCGCTGGTTCAAGCTGAATACCTGACGGCCGCTTCGGGCGTTCCAGGCCGGCCCGGCCGGTGATACGCTCCGGGCATGAAGGACCGGGACACCGTCACGGCCGACGATCTCGTTGCCGGAGCGAAGAAGCTCAAGAAGCTCCGGCTTTACAAGGTCAAGCTCGTGAAGGACCGCAAGATCGCGTTCCCGGTCACGGAGATTGGCAACTCGGAGGCTCTCGCCAAGATCGCCCGGTCGGAGCTCAGCCACCTTCCCCACGAGGAGGTGCTGGCGATAGGGCTCGGCGGGCGAAACAACATCCTCGGGGTCGTGAAGGTCAGCCAGGGAGGGCTGCACGGAGCCGCTATCACCGCGATTGACGTCATCCGGCCGCTCATCGCGATGGGCGCGACGGCGTTCGTGCTTGCCCACAACCACCCGTCTGGCGACCCGAGGCCGTCGCCAGAAGACATTCAGATGACCGCGGAGATGACGAAGGCGGCGCGCTGCGTGGGGCTGACGCTGCTCGACCATCTGATCATCGGGAGCGTGCGGGCGGGTGCGCCGTGGAACTCGATGCGTGATATGGGGATGATGTGAGGGATAGCCAGATGTCCGGAGACTTTCTGAGCGACGAGGAGTTTGCCGTCCGCTACATGATCACGAGCGTGAAGGGGCGGGTCTACACGCGCTCGATGCTGTACGGCCTCGCGATGAAGCGGCTTCGCACGAGCCCGCTCCCTCTCAGGGCGGACAGCAGAATACCGCTCGGTTCGCTCGACGTCGGGCAGCGAATGATGCTCACGAACACCATCCTGAACGACGACAGCTTCATGCGACGCTTGGCCGGTCAAGTTCCGGCTCGAGTCGTCGAAGAGATCGAGGACCGCGCCTGGGATCTGGTGAGGAAGTGGTGAGCGAGTTCCCGCGGTGCTCGCCGCCGGGGAGCAAGATCCCAAAGGTGCTCTCCTACGGCGGGGGCCTGGACAGCTTCGCCATGCTGCTCCTGGCAATCCAGAACGGGAACCTTCCCGACTGGGCGGTGTTCGTCGACACGGGCGACAGCGGGCCCACCTGGGGCGGCGAGAAGGGTTCCGGGGGCAACCAGGGCGAGTGGCCGAGCACCTACGCTCACATCCGGGAAGTCGTGATGCCGCTCTGCAAGAAGCACGGCATCAACTTCGCGTGGCTCACGCACCGGGACTACCCGATCAAGCACGGCGTGGAGGCGGACAGCCTCATCGAGTGGTTCGAGAAGTCGCAGCGCGCCTCGGGAGGGCAGACGGGCTTTCCGGTGAAGAGCACGACCCGCATGTGTACGACCGTGGCGAAGGTTGAGCGGTTCGAGCGATGGCTGAACGACCACTACCCCGGGCAGACGGTGGAGGTCTGGATCGGGTTCGAGGCTGGCGAGGAGGGGCGCGCTCGGAACGACCCGAACTCGGGCAAGAAGAGCAAGCCCGGTCCAGGGAAGGCCGTTCGCAAGAATTGCTTCCCGCTCATGGAGGCGCGGCTCTGCCGATGTCGGGCGAAGGACTTCGTGGAGTCGCTCGGGTACGCGGCGCCGAAGAAGAGCGCCTGCGTGTTCTGCCCGTTCAACCCCAGGGCCGCGAACCGGCAGATGAAAGAGCACTTCCCTGGGATCTTCAGGCGAATGGAGCGGATCGAGCGCGAGAAGCCCCGCACCCAGGCCGGGATGCAGCTCTCGATCACCGGGTACGAGACGATTCGCTCGAAGACCGAGTACGAGCGCGACGCGAGCGGGGAGGTCAAGTACAAGCTCGACAAGAAGACGAACGAGCTCGTGCCGGTGATGAAGGCGGTCGGCAGCGTGTTCATGCCGCTCGGGGAGAGCATCAAGGAGCGGGGGCGTGCGGAGATCATCCCGGCCGGGACGAGCGGGGAGGTCAAGGCCGGCTTCAAGGTCGTGGTGGCGTCGTCGAAGCCGAGGCTCGGAAAGCCCTGTCCGATCTGCGGTCGGCACCACGAGCTCGACTGCCCCAAGGACGTGGGATGCGAGGAGCCAGAAGAGATCCCCCGCGGGAAGCGTCTGCCGGCCGTCCGCTCGGAACCATCGCGGCCTCTCAGGCAGACGCGAGCCCGGCCGCAAGCACGCTCGCGCGAGGTCGACATCCTGGGCGGCCTGGGCGACACGGTTGCCGACGCCGTGCGACGAGCGATGAAGGGGCTCCGATGACCACGGCGCCGTCGGACTTTCACTCGGGCGTGCCTTCCCTCCGCGGAACGGCGAAGTACGTCGTGATCATCCGCGCCAAGGGCGACCCCGAACGCTCGCCGCGGCCGTCTTCCAAGAACGACCCAGGCCACGCGCTCGCGTGGAAGAAGAAGGTCAAGACCGGCACGCCCGAGGAATGGGCAGACCGCATCGTGAAGCTCCTTTCTGACGGTATCCATCGAACCTTCAACCGCATCGTGGTGGAGCTCGCCGACACGACAGCCGACGTGGCGTTCGGGTATCCGCCCGAGAAGGGCCTCTGGCTCGCGGTGGAGCGGGGCGATCTGATGCTGACCCACGAGGCCCCCATCCTGTTCACGACGGCTCTGAAGGTGGCGAGGCGGCGCCCGGCGGCGACTTTGCCGGCAGCGCCAGCGCCCAAGCTCCGAGCATCTCCGCGGTCTCGAGGCCGCGCACGCGAGGAGGTCGACATCCTGGGTGGCCTCGGCGACACTGTTGCCGACGCCGTGCGGCGGGCGATGAAAGGGCTCCGATGATTCCTATCGACCAGCGCGCGGTGGACAACGTGCTTGCGGGCTTCCAGGCGTGGGCGAGGAAGCAGGCCGAGCACATGGACAGGACGGGGCAAGGCTCCCTGACGTACACCGGCACGAAGCGGCCGACGGCCAGGCAGAGGCAGGACATGAGCGCCTCGCACCCTGCGAAGCCGGAATACTACGACCGGGTGACGCTCACGACGCCGTGGGGAGCGAAGCGGGTGGTGAACATCCACATCCTGCCGGCGCAGGTTCCGATCTGCTGCGGGGGGGAGTTCAAGGTCCTCAGTCAGAAGAACCGGTCCTACGTCGTCTCGGTATTCTTCCCGGCGACGATGCCGCCCGAGAGTCTTGCTGACGACCGAGTCGCCTTTCAGCTCAGGGGGGCGCTCCTGCATGAGCTCACGCACGCACTGGACAAAATAGCGACTATTGAGGAGCGATCTGCCGCAGTTCTTTCCGGGGTGCGCGGTCTTCCAGCCAAGAAGGCAAAGCAGGTCGCCCTGGAGCTAGGAGAGGACTTCGGCAAGATGCTGGCGCTCGACCCTCGTCGTGTTGCGAGGGCCGCCGGGGTGAGCCTCGGGAAGATCGAGAAGGTGAGGCAGAAGTTGATGGAGTCGCAGAGTTCCGTCTCCGACTACTACAACCGGCCCCACGAGGTTCGGGCTTTCTTGCGGATGCTTTACGAGGAGATCCGACCGGTCGTCGCGATGTTTCAGAAGCGGGTGCCGCGCCAGGGGCTCGAGTCGCACATCGAGGCTGCGCTCCACTTTTCTGATCTCTGGAACTGGGACATGAGCTCGGGTTCCGCGAGGCGCGTGGTGGTGTTTCCCGAGGCGATCCGCGAACGGTTCATGCAGTCCCGAGGGAAGCCGACGCTGTACCACGAGTACCTGACGCCGAAGAACCGGAACTACATCCTGAAGAAGCTCTACCAGGCGCTCTCGAAGGACGTGAGCGGAGCGAACCCGCGGAGCGGCGGGGGAGCGGGCGCGTGAGCGAGCCGCGGGGGTCAAGACCCCCTAGAAAGAAGCACATGGCGAAGAAGATCATGGTGACGTACAGCATCGTCACCCCGGAGAGCGCGGCCGAGGGAGACTCCGCTGACAACGGCTTCATCGATGTCCCAACCGGCAAGTACCTTTCCATGAACACTCAGCGCGCCAGGGCGATGAAGGCGCGCGGCCAGTCCGTGCGTACCGTGGAAGAGGCCGCGGAGTTCATCTCGACGTATGGACATGGACGCTTGGAGCCGTCGAGCTCGAGCTATCATCGCGGCATCTGGTACTCGGTGAAGTACGATTCTGACACTGAGATGAGCGAAGAGAGATCGCTCCATCCCGAAGGCTTCTCGCTCTCCGAAGAACGCCAGCTCTTCGATCTGCTTGTCCAGTGGCCTGGCACTGGTCCGTACCGGTAGTGATCACGAAAGGCACGCCATGAAACTATCCAACGACATCATCAGCGAGGCGCTCGACGCCTACATCGAGACGGCGCTCTGGTCGTCGCACGACGAGAGTGACGATTCCGGCGGCGAGCCGATGGACGCGAACTACGGCCCCGGGGACATCGCCTCGAAGACGCTCCGCGAGATGCGGAAGGACGTCCGAGACTTCATGGAGTCGAACGCGAAGCTCATCCTCAAGGCCGAGATCAACGAGGGTCAGTGGTCGCGCTGGGGTCGCGCGGGGCACGACTTCTGGCTCACCAGGAACGGCCACGGCGCCGGGTTCTGGGATGGGGACTGGATGCCGCGGAGCATCGGGGATGCGCTCACGAAGGCGAGCAAGCCCTACGGCGGGGTGTACTTGTACGTCGGGGACGATGGGAAGATCTACGCATGATCTCTCGCTCGGACATCGACGATGCCGTGGCCGGCTACGCGCATAGTCTGCTCCAATCCGTCAAAGACATCCCCACACCCGGGCTCCTCCCACACGAATACCTGAAAGTCGGAGACATCGCGCTCGGGACGATCAAGCAGATGCGGTTCGACGTGACGAGCTTCGTGAAGCAAACGAGGGATGTGATAGCCGCGCTCATCATGGAGGAATGGACTCAGGATTGGCCGCGCAGGATGGTAGAGAGGGCCCCTCGATACTACGCCCAGAAACTGCTCATGCTCGGAGAACGGTTCTTCCTCACGAGAAACGAGGTGCTGCTCATCCCTAACTGGCGATGGTTCAAGCCGCCGGACTATGGAACCGCAGAGATGGCGCAGAGGCTTCACGATGTCGCTCGGAGCTTTCCGAAGGTGACGTACCACGTCGACCAGAGCGGGCGGGTGAGACAACGATGATCCACCGCTCCGACATCGACGCCGCCGTGGAGGGGTACATCGCATCCCTGCTCGCAACCAGCTACTACGGAGAGGACGGGACACCGGTCGAGGATGACTTCGGGCCGGGAGACATCCCGAAAGCCGCGCTCATCTCCATACGCCGGGACGTGGAGGCGTTTCTGAAACGAAACGAGCGCCTCCTTGGAGAAGCCTTCTACCCGGTGTCCCGCGGATGGCGGCCTGTTCAGACCACGGAGGAACCGCTTCTTCGGACGATTGGTTTCGGGGGCGTCGGGGGCGACTTCGCAGTCGTCAGGAACGGAGACTCCCAGACGTTTGATGACATGGGCTGGCGCCCGGAGGAGATCTCCGAGAAGCTCGACGCCGCGGCCTGGGCCTTCCCGAAGACCGAGCTCTACGTCGGAGACCCCGAGCGCGGGCACGGCGAGGTGCCAGGCAGGCTCTACTTCTACACGGAGAAGAAGCGATGATGTTCAAGGTCGGCGACAAGATCAGGTTCAAGAAGGACTACTCACCGGAGCATCCGCAGAGTGGCCGCATCGCGTCAGGAGCGACCGGGGTCGTGACCTACGCTTCCACGAAGAGGCTCGGCGGCACGCGGCGAGACGTCCAGGAGCACGTCATCACGGTGAAGCTCGACAAGCGGATCCCTGCGCTCAATGACTATGGCAACGAGATCGAGTTCCTCTGGTACGAGGACCCCTACGAGTTCGAGGGCGACGTCGCCCCGAACTTCATCGAGCTCGCTCCGCGCGAGTCGAAGGCCGTACAACGAAAGCGGAAGGTGGCGGTGCCCATCACGGTGACGCTGCCGATGAACCGGTTCCCGACCATCAAGGCTTGGAGCTTCGGAGAGAAGAAGGGGGGCCACGAGGTCCCCTACTTCGAGTACCCAGAGGCGAAGCGCGTGGCGGTGCTCCTCGGGCAGCAGGGGACGTACACGCTCATCGACAACGTGAGTCGCGAGATGACGATCTACACCTACCGTGAATACGGAGTGCCGCCCGACGATGCGTACCCGCCCGGCGAACCCGATTGGGGTGTCTGGGATGAGCAGTGGATCGAGACGCAGAAGGGCGAGAAGAAAACCTGGGCTGTCGGAGCCGGCGATCTCCAGTGGAAAAAGGTGTCGGGGTAATGGCAATCCCAGAAGCAGGGTGGACGCTAAGACCCGGGTGGTGGCAGTGCCCGGCGACATGTCCGACACGCTCGGGGGCGGTGTTCTGCACGAAGGAGGCAGGGCATGAGGGCGAGCACCACGGGTTCAGGAAGCGTTGGACGGCCTTGCCGAAGATGCCTGGCAACTGGGGGAGGAAGTGGGCAGAGAACGAGGCGAAAAAGGCGATACTCCGATGAAGGGAAGATTGAGTGAGCGGGACATGCTGATCACGCTGGCAACGATGGCGTATCAGGACGACGACTTCACGGCGCATGACGTGATCGAGGCGCTCAAGGCACACGGATACGGCGACGTGCTCTACTACGCCAGGAGTGAGCTCGAGGCCCGAGCGAGCGCGAGGAAGCGCCAGCGATGAGCGCGCTCGTGCGGCCTGGCGAAGAGTCCGAGAGCTTCACCATTGACCTTTCGCAGCCTCCCTACGAGGTTCCGTGCCCGGTGTGCTTCGCGTTCGCGCTCGAGCCGTGCCGCACCGAGCCGCGCGAGTTCACGCCGGCCGACCCCGAGGCGTCGATTCTCAAGCCCTGGCTCGCAAGCGGAGGGTTTTCGTGGCCGGCGTCAAGTCGGAAGATCCATGAGCCGCACCCGGCGCGCTGGGAGCACTGGCAGGACCACCCCGAGTACCGCGTGAAGGCGATCAGGTCGTGAGGATTGAGGCTTGAGACGTGAGGCTTGAGGGCTTTGATTGGCGAGTCAAGGCGAGTCAAGGCGAACAGATGTCCTGATGCGCGCGACAGAAGTTGTAGTGATGTACGGAGTGGAGCACGGGGGCATGCTGGTGGCTGGCGATCTTAGCGGAGCGCTTAGCTGCTGCTGCTCGGCGCATGACAGAAACTCCCCGGTCGAATCCTTGGCGGGCTTCCGGACTGAGTCTGTTTGCGAACGATCTGAGCGCCTTTGGTGGGACATGCTTGTGCGACAAGACCCCAACAGCGAGCATGAACCCGTCCTGGTCCTTCTTCGAGGGAGAGTCCTTGAGATGTTTCGAGAGACCCACAGATAGCGCCACACGGGCATCGCCTTTCGCAGCGAACTTTTGAAGTCCCGCTGCTGGGAGCGCATCGATTTTGTTCACGACGGCGGCCTGCATCTTTTTTCCTAGCGCAGTAGCCGTAGCGTGTGCTGCCACGGACTTGTCGAAGCCGACCCGTCCTTCTGGGTCTAGCTTCGCCCGAAGTGCGGTAAGCGCGGCTGGCGGAATGCCTGTCCTGGAGAGAACGCCGGTTGCGAGATGGAACCCTTCCTCCGCTTTGCCAACGAGCCCTTTGGCGGCGTTCTGGAGAGGGGCGGACATCTTGATGATCTCGTTGCCGGTGGAAGCGAGCTTGCCGAGAGCTTCTGGCCCGAAATTCTTCACGCCGTCGACAATGATGTTCTGAAGTTTTTGTCCTTGGAGCACGGCAACGGTGAGGTCGAGGGCCTTTTGAGCTTCGGCCGGTAGCTGAGAACGAAGCCGTTCAAGCGCGATATGATCGATGGATTTGCCTGCGATGATCCCCTTGGCAACCGCTATGGCTTCTTCGGCGGCCTTGCGAACGATCTTACCTACGGATCCGCCTGGAATGGCGCTAAGAGCCGCGTCCTCGACGCCCTGGACGATGGCGTCTGTGATGTTTTGACCGTGCGCGAGCGCGTTCGCAGCCGCAAGAGCTCCGCTGATGCCGGCTCCGATCTGCCCCACGCCTGGAACGAATGACGCCACGACGGTGACATATTGAGCGACGTTGGATGCGTCTGCGATGGTTTCTTTGAGGTACGTCAGCGCCGTTTGGCTGATGTTTTTTCCGCTCGCGATGGCGTCGGCCGCCTCGAGCGCCCCGCCTCCCATGATGTCCATGCCAGAATGGATTGCGCTTCCTACAAATGGGATCTGATCGATGGCGTCAGTGGCGTCTTTATACAGCGACGCAGCGCCGTGAATGATCGCTTGTGCGCCGTCGGCAAAAAGGCTCACTCCAGGAAGAGCGAGGAAATTGTTCGTGGCTTTCGTCACCTCACGCGAAAAAGCTGCCGCAACGGCCTTCCAGCCGTGAGGTTGGCTGTCGTTGTATGTTTTGAGGTGTCGGTCGGACACCGCCTGCGATTCCGCCTTCATCTTCTGGTATTCGGCGCTTCGATGATCAGGAATTTTCAAGTGCTCGACGTAGAACCTCGCCAGGAGATGGTCCAGATGAAAGCTCGCCTCATGGCCGAAGTTCTTGTTGTGGGCTGCCTCCTTGACCAGAGCCAGCAGCACGGCGGCTTCTCTATCCGTAGGCTCACGATTCTGTCTCTTTTTGAAGAGTTCGAGCGTGTCTAGATTCGGCGAGTACCACCCTTGATTGTCTCGGTCAATATCGGCAATCGGGAAGTCGCTCCGCATGATGAATCGCGCGACCCGAGCGTTCTCCTTCATGATGACGGCGACTTTTTCGCGAGTGCTGATTGCATCACTGCCGCGAAGTTCTTTGAGGTTTTTGACGAAATACTGAAGCTGAAAGAGCACCATAAGAAAGTCTTTCTCTGGACTTTCGGTGCTTGTCATGGCGGCCACTGCGTCTTTGACGAGGCTCTGGATCTTCTGTGACTCGAAGGGATTCGGAGAGCGTCGGTGGAATTTGTAGAAGGCAACCCGAGCGTCGTCCTGGCCGGGGATCGTGAATGGCTCGGCTTCGTCATGCTTCTTGGCAGCCACAGCGGCAGATGATTTTTGCTTTGCTTCTGCGTCTGCAAAAAATGCCTCGCGATGCGCTTCTTCCTCGCGTTGCCCTGGCGTCATGGACGCTAGCCTCGCGTGTTCACGCTCTTCCCGCGTGTAATTCCCCCAACGTCGCTGAAGCGGAGGAGCTCCAGCGCCCGGTTTATCGGACCCGGGCCTTTGCTGAAGCGGAGGAGCTCCAGCGCCCGGTTTATCGGACCCGGGCCTTTGCTGAAGCGGAGGCGCTCCAGCGCCCGGTCCATCAGACCCGGGCCTTGCCGTGTTTCCCCATGACGGTCCAGCAATCAATGTAGGTTCTCGATGATGCTGGCCGGGCAGGTGGGCGGTTGTCATTCCTGGTAGAATATCGCAGAAGACGTCGAAAAGCTAAAAGCTACGAATTTGCGCGCCTTTCCTACTTCTGGCGCCCGGCAGATATGATACGCGAGGCTTGAGACGTGAGGCTTGAGGGCCCCGCGGCCGGCGTAGTGCGATAATAACTTTTTATCTTGATCTCTACGCTAGCCCTGATAGATACGGATCCTCGTCAGCCCCGGGATGCTCCCGACGGCGACGATTCACTGACTGAGCGAGCAAAGGGACACGAAAACATGGCCGGTAATGGTGAGATCATGAAGGACGAGGGGCCTCCGAAGAGCTGGGAGGACGTCGGAGCGCCTGACGTCAACGGCTGGTTCCAGGTGGCAGAGGGCGCGTCGTTCACTGGCAAGTGCGTCGGTCGCATCCAGATGGAGAACGACGACGGCAACATGCGGGACGTCGTGCTGGTGAGGCTCGACAAGGACTGCGCTTCGGCCGTGTTCGACGGCGAGCCGGTCACGGTGGCGGCTGGGGAGATCTTGGGGGTTGGCATCCGCGCCAAGCTGACCGGGCTCCTCGAGTACGTCGAGAAGCAGGGTCGCGTCTACGTCAAGGCGATTGCGAAGGTGAAGCTCAAGGGCAGTCGAACGATGTGGACGTTCGAGGCGAAGGGCGAGCCCGGCAAGAAGGCTCCTCCCCCCGCTCCCTCGAACCGAGCGGCGGCCGACAAGGATTCGACCGCGGACCTCGGCTTCTAAGAGGCGCGAGTACAGGCCGGGACCGTTGGGACATCCCACGGTCCCGGCAAGTGCCGTCACCGACCAATGCCGAGGCCAGCAACCGCAAGACCGCCAGGAGAGCACCTGGCACTCCTGGCACGGATCGTTCGTCAGATTGACGTCTCGCGCCGGCTGCCAGCGCGACGTCGGAAGGCGGTGAAGGGCCATCTGGTGGCCGCGATGAAAGAGCTTCAGGCAGAGCTCATGAGATGAGCGGCCTGGGGCTGAAGTTCTTGTGCCCGCACTGTGCCCGTTCGGGGGGCGGGCTTGGAGGACTGAAAGCGGGGATCAAACCGGTCGTGGAGTGCGACCGTTGCGTCGAGGACTACCGGCGCGTGCGTGAGGTCGAAGCCCTCATCCACGCGGCGCGTCAGGTGAAGGGGCTCACTCCTCCACAGGTTTTCATGGGCCTGTGGAAAGCCTGGTGCGAGACAAAGGGATACGGCGGCGCGCTTGAAAAAGCGCACGAGCTCGAGAAGGGATGGGATGAACGTGATCGGGATCAACCTCAAGTGGGTGCTGGATCAATTCGGCGTGAGCGCCGATGAAGAGATCGTGGAGCTCGGGACGCTCCTGATGGTCCGGTTTCAGGAGGCTCCTGACCGGCGAGCCTTCGTGAAAGCGACTCTCAGGAAGGCTCTCGGGGCTGAGCCGGCGAGCGGGACCGCGACGAGGAAGCGGCTGTGATGTCCGCTCGGGGCTGGGGCGAAGGCGAGAGCGAGAGCGATGCTCTTGCAGACGCGGCCGAGCAGTTTCGCTGGGCCGGGTACGCGATCTGGATGTTCAACGATGGGACGGCCCACGTCTACGACCGGGAGCTTGCCCGCCCGATCTGCGGAGCCGTCGCCCGCATGGACTACGCGACGTCGCCGGACGACTTCGGGGATGACGCGGCGGTGTACTGCGCGTCTTGCCTGGCGCGACTGGCGCCAAACTGAGGTTGGCCATGAGGACGATCCGGCGGACATCGACGGTTGCGCTCCTCGAGGCTCGGCACGCGCTGGATGCGAAGAAGGCGGAAGAGGCCGTCCACCTGGCGCTCGATGCTCTCAGGGAGGCGTGGGAACTGGCGCATGGAGATCTGACGGGTAGGAGCAAGAAGGGAACCGAGTCTCATGAATGACGCTATCGACATCAAGAAGTTCACCAGGGCGAAGGCTCAGCGAGAGATTGCGACGCTCTCGAAGTCGGGAATGCCGCCGGAGGTCGTCTACGCCGCCATCGCGCGCTTCGCCGACCACGGCAGCCAGCACATCAAGAAGTACGCGGCGCACAGGCTGGCGGCGCTGAACGCCGAGAACGCTCTCGAGAACGCCGAGAACGCCGAGAACGCCGAGAACGCTCCTTAACCAGGAAAGGAAGGTAGCGCATGACGACTCGAAGCAAGAAGAAGCCGGCGCCTGTGAAGAGAGCTCCTCGTCGGAACAAGCCGCCCAGCGTCCAGGATCAACTGAACGCGCTCTACAACATGGTGGATCGGATTGCCGCGATGAACCTGTCGCTTGAGCGTCTTGTCTCGGAGATCTCAAACGGTCCGGTCATGGTCGGGGTGCTGCTCAAGCCAGAGATCGCCAAGCTCGCGCCCGGCGAGTTCTTCTCGGGAGGGCAGTCCGCGATTGTGGCGCGCGGAACGTCGCACGAGTTCATGTTCGCTCCGCAGATGCCCCTCACCGGGTTCGAGATTGAAGCCTCGGGCGGGGCGGTCATCACGGATGTGAAGATCGGAAGCCGGAGCTTCATGTTCTCCTACCCGATGAGCATCACCCGAGGACGGTTCGGGGCTGTGGAGGTTGGTCAGATAGTGAGTGTGGTCGTCGAGGTTCTTGGCAGCGGCGTAAAGAGGATCTGGTGAACCTCGTCGTCCCGCCCGGTGTCGACATCTACACCACCAGCACGATGCAGGACGGCGAAGTGCTGCGGCCTCCTGGCGACAACTGGAGCCTCGCGGGAGTGCTCGAGGGCAACGGCCTGGTGTTTATCTGGACGCGGAGCCGCATCTACGCGGAGCACGAGGAAAAGCTCGCCGCCCAGGCCGCGGACGGAAAAACCTGGATCACGTCACCAGCCATCGGCATCGAGCTCGCGCTCGGAAGGCCCTGTCCGGTCTGCCATGCAACGCCCGGCGAGAAGTGCCGGTTCGACTCGGGAGAGCCGACCTTCAGCTTCCACCGGGCGAGGTCGGGCGCGAGCCTGGACGAGTCCCCAGTGAGCGCGACGGCCGATACCCAGCCAGCAGGAGGCGTTTCTCCCGAATGCGTCATCTGTCGCCAGATAGCGGACATGCCTGGCACGACGGCGGTATGCGGCATTCACAAAATCCGTGAGGCGGCGCCGGTAGAGTCCAAGGCTGCGGCCACACCCACGCCCAAGGTCAAGCCGGAACGGCCGAAGCTACCGAAGGACTTCTGGTGAGTACCTTCTACCGAATGATCAGGACGAGCAGGCTCAGGGCCGCGGTGGCGTCCACGCCGTGCGACCACTGTGGCGAGCCTTTCAGTGCTCACCAGCACATCACCACCGACCGGGACGGGCCGCTTCACGAGTGCGTGATGAGAAAGAAGCCAGCGATGAAGAAAAAGACGAAAAGGGCTGCGAAAAGAACGACGATGGCAGCGGCGCCCGTTCAGATGTCCGCTGACGACATGCGGACGCTTGTCGTCCAGGCGCTCAACATCTTTGAAGGGACCATCATGCGGCTCATGGAGAGGGCCGACGATCTTGAGAAGAACCGCGAAGCCCGGCGGATGGCTCAGGAGATGACGACCGAGCTCCGCCGGTACGAGCGGGAGGTCGAGAGCGAAGATCGTCGCGATAAGCGCGAAGAGGCCAGGGAAAAGCGTTCAGCGGAGAGGTACGGCAAGTAGATGCGGATCCATCTCACTGAGCACGGGCTGACGGTGTCGCTGACCCTGCCGGAGGCGAAGATCTTGATCGAGGAGATCGGAGACTTGCCCGCCCGGATGACGCCCCCGAAGATCCGGCAGCTCTACTCCCAGGTGACGAGCACGCTCGACCTCGTCGAGCGAAGCGCCATCCGGGCCGCCCGGTCGGCCGTCGGAAACGCCGTGCGACAGCACTCTCTGCTCAAGCTGCTGCCATCAGCGCCGCGGCCTGAAAGCACTCCATGAGCAGCCGGCCCACGGCGAAGTGCGACGGCACGCCGAACTGCGACGCGCCCTGCGTTCTCGCCTGCCGGTGCGACCGGTGCCGCCGCGACCGCCAGGCCGACCCGGGCGAAGGCTTCTACGCCTGCAAGGACCACCAGGCTCTCGCCAGCGAGAAACACGAACGTGTCCGCGGACGCTGCGCCTACTGGGCGGCGTGGGGGTTCTGATGCCGGACTCCCCCATCAGCCACGGCGACACGCGCCAGGACTACGAGACTCCCCAGGAGTTCATCGACGCCGTCGAGCAGCGGTTCGGCAAGCTCACGTTCGACCTCGCGGCCCAGGCCACGAACACCAAGGTGCCCGGCGGGTTCTTCACGGAGGCCGACAACGCGCTGACGCAGCCCTGGCCGAACGGGCTCCTCTGGCTGAACCCGCCGTTCAAGGTCATCGACCCCTGGGCCGCGCGATGCCTCGCGATGGGGCATCACGAGCGCCGCATCCTGATGCTGACCCCAGCCAGCATCGACGCGCTCTGGTACGCCAAGCACGTTCACCAGCGGGCGAGCGTCCTGGCGGTGAGCCCCCGGATCAAGTTCGTCGGAGAGAAACACGCCTACCCGAAGCCGCTGATGCTCTCGTGCTTCGGGTTCGGAGTCAGCGGGATGGACGTTTGGAGGTGGAAGCCATGACGACAGGGTACACGAATCCAGTAGCGGAAGGCCGCCACACGACCATCGAGCAGTACGCCTGGCACTGCTCGGAGGCGTTCTTCTACGACGGCAACGCCACCGCCGGGGATACCGAGTTCGAGTCGCACGAGGTGAAAAAGGCCGAAGCGGAGCTCGAACGGCTGTGCAAGCTTTCCAAGGACGAAATGTCCATCGAATGGGCGAAAGAGCTGGCGCGGATCCGCGAGGCTAACCAGGCGTCCTGGAAGCATCACCACGACATGCTGGCTCGTTACACGGCGATGCTCGAGAAGGTTCGAGCCTGGGAGCTGCCGACGGCGCGTCACAGTGCGTTGAAGACGTTCATGGAGTCTCAGCTAGTGGACTCGATCAAGCACGATTGTGACGGCGAGCCGTTCGTGCAGCGGTCGCCGGCCGGTAGCGCGGAAGGGTGGCGCTCGGTTCAGATCTCCCGGGCCACTCAAGCTCTCGCCAGTGCTCAGGAGGAGTACGCGAAGGAGCAGGCGCGATTCGTGGCCAGTAAGACGTACCTCGACGCGCTCACGGACGTGCTCGGGCCTCGGCCAGGGAGAACGCCATGAAGGCCCGCCATTCTGACTTTTGCCCGATATGCGGGAAGCGAGCGTCCTCGAGCCCGGCGCTGAACGATTGCTTGTGCGCTCCTGGTCACGCCCAGCGGCTGGCATCGGTCACCGGAGGCCATCCAGCGAGTCAGCCTTACCCCGTCGCGGAAGACGGGGGAAGCGTGGCGCCGCTGAACGGTCCTGGCCGGTCGTTCTCGGGGCGGAAGACGCACGACGGGCAGGCGATGAGCCCCGACGCCGTTCTGATCGCCGAGGAGTGCGACGCGCTGAAAGCGATGCTGATCGCGAAGAACCGGGCCTACGGGTCGTCGGCGCTTTCGCCCATCCGCATCTTCTCGAAGGTCGACCGTGTGGAGCAGATCCGAGTCCGCATCGACGACAAGCTCTCCCGGCTCGTGCGGGGGAGCGCCTCCGGGGAAGACGTGGTGCTCGATCTCCTCGGCTACCTGATCCTGCTTCGTATCGCGACGCGAGGGACGCCATGAAGAAAGCGAGCCCA
>Ga0315274_10001206_pt1 | contig 40166 bp, 29 predicted proteins | sample YL17G02_20_MG_FD_203700 | JGI IMG/M metagenome (GOLD analysis project Ga0315274, IMG submission 203700) | Sediment microbial communities from Yellowstone Lake, YNP, Wyoming, USA - YL17G02_20 | ecosystem: Environmental > Aquatic > Freshwater > Lake > Sediment | place: USA: Wyoming | collected...
CCGGGAAAGCGCTGCATCCCGTCCGCCACCCAGCGATTGCACTCCTGGAAGCCTTCCGCCGTCGCCGGCCGGCGCGGGGTGAGGATCGAGCAACAGAGTTGGTCGATCCCCAGCTTGTAGGCGGCTTGCCGCTCACGCGCTCGAGCAGCGGAGCACGGGCGATTTCTTGTCCGTCAGCCAGCACCCGCAGCCCGGCGCCGCGGCCGTACTTCTGTCCGGTCTGGTCCCATAGGATCGTCAGCGTGTGGCCGTGGTAGGCCACGCCGTCAAGGCAGAACCACTCCCACGCGCCTGCCGGCACCAGCGGGTTGACCTCCACCACCTCGTCCGCGCGGGGGCGCAGGCCGACCAGGCCGCTGATGATCAGGTCGCAGAAGGTTGAATGGTTGTAATCCTTGCCGCGCTCCACGCCGCCCTTGCCGGGATCCCAGGTGCCGGTTTTCCACGTCTTGAGCCGGGTGCGCGCGATCCAATCGCCCGTGAGGGGATTGAGGTTCTCGTCAATCCACGGCACCACTCGGCCATCGTCGCGCTTCAGGTGATGGGACTTGGCGTAGGTTTTCAGGAGGTCGAAATAGTCTTGCGGACGGATATGATCCTGCGGCGGCCCGTTGAGCAGGTTGGCCAGCGCCGTCAGGGTGACGGCTGTGGAGAAGGGCCAGCTCGGGCCGTTCCATTGGCATTCGTGGCCTTGGTAGGAAACGCTGAACTTCGGATGCCGCCGCTCGGCGGTCGTTGGGCCGTAGGGCGCGTGGAACCCTTGCGGATCCATGAGCTGCCGCCACGCCACGGGTTGCGCCGGATCGGGCAGGCCGAAATACCAAGGCGTGTAACCGATTACTTCGCGCACGTCGACCCTCGGTGACACCTGGCCGTCCTTGGTCCGAGGGATGACCTTGTAGAACTGCGCTTCGGCGTCCCAGAGTTTCTCCTGCACGAGTTGCTTGAGTTGGTGCGCCTTGGCCCGGTATTCGTCCGCGAGGTCGCGGCGCCCCGCCATTTCGGCGATCTTCGCAATCGCCAGCGCGTCGCCATACATGTAACTGTTGATGGTGGGTCGGATTCCCGTCCCGCCGAGGGCCACTTCCATCCCGTCCCGCCAGTCCTCCTGCCAGAACGTGCCGTCGGGCAATTGGCGTTCTTTCTCCCAGTTCCGGTAGTTGTCCATCAGGTCGGGCAGCAGGTCGAAGAGCCGTTCCTTGTCCTGGTTCACAAGGTAGCGGGCGTGCAACGCATCAGCAGCCCAGAAGCTGTACATCCGCGGGTCGCCGCCCTTGCGAAACCAGAACACGCTGTAGTCGTCGAGATACCTGCGGTCGCGCAGCCAGCGGCCTTCGTAGAAGTGATGAGCGGCGGGGCAGTTGATCGTGTTGTGCTTTTTCGCCCAGCCGACCTTGGGCAGGAACTCGGTGATCACGAAACCGTCCGGCGTCTGCTTGATGTGCTTGCGATACGTCCACCAGCGAAAATAGTAAATCTCCTCCAGCTCCTTGTCCGGGCACTCAAACAGCGGGATGTTGTCGCGCAAAAAGCCCCACGCCGCCGCGTTGTTGATGTGTTGGACATAGAGTTCCTCGTCGTCGCGGTTGAACGCGTCCATGTAGTGTTTGAAGGTGTCGGGCGGCAAAACGGAGGAGGTCGGGCCTTTAACCTGCGCTGGCTTCGGCCACAACTCCCGGCCTTCGTGCGTGGCCAAGCCGATTTGCTCCACGTTGCCGCGGCGCCCGTTATACCAGAGCCGCCAGCGCCCTTCCTGGAAGAGGGCGTAGGGCTTGTAGCAGGCGTCGTAGTCCCACGCCTCCTTGTTCACGCGGGCGCGGATGATCGGATTCTGCGGATGGCGCTCCCAGTCGGTGATGCCGTCACGCGACCGCGCCAGGCCGATCTGGGCGGTATGCTCGTCGGCGAAACCGATGTAAAACATCAGGTGCATGTCGCCCTCGCGAATCACCTGGCAGGCCGTCACCTTGTGCTGCTCCCACGGACTGTTCTTGTCCGCGGTGAAGATCGGATTGTCCGGGTGCTTGGTCCACTTGAGACCATCCGGGCTGGTCGCGTAGCCAATGGCATTGGGTTCGTATTGCTCGCCGCCCGAATACCACATCCGGTAAACCTTCGCCGGCTCATCCCAGATCACGTGCGGGCACATGACCGCGATGTTCTTCTCCCAGGGTGAGTCTGCCGTCAGCACGGGCTCCTTGCTCATGCGGATCCAGGTCACGCCGTCTTGGCTTGTGGCATAACCGATCCAGGAACGGTTGCGGGCGCGATCTTTGCCCCAGACCTGGCCGGTGTACCACAGGTGATAGGTGTCGCCACGCTTGAGCACCACCGGCCGGTTGATCTCCTGTTCCCACTCCGTGTCCGGGTTGGGTCCCAGCACGATCTTCGGCTCGCTCCACTGAAGGCCGTCGGCGCTTTCGACTAAAGCCAGGCTCTTCTTGGGCCGCCACGAAAGCCACATCCGATAGGTGTCGCCCTCCTTCAACACCGAGATGTCAAAACAGGTGCCGTATTGCCCGCCCAGCACGGGGTTGTTGGTGTACTTGAGCCAGCCGCCGCTGGTTTCGGCGGGCGACTGGGCCGCGCCGGGGGTCGGGAGCACGATGGCAAACGCCACAAAGAATACGACCAAGGGGCTGCGCTGGATTAGGGGGTTTATCATACTTTCATTTCTCCTTCCCGGCGAGCAGGAGCGCCCAGTCGTCTTCTGTGGGCGCGCTTACGGTGTTCTTGCCGGAGCGCAAGCCGGGACCGTCCTGCCAGTAGGCGACGTTGAAGCGCGTAAAGTCATAGGCACGTGATCGGCCCAGCCAGGCCGGGAGCGGGTTGACCTGGCCGGGCTTGGAGCCGTAGTTGGGGGACTTCCAGGGGTCGTCCACGCCGTGTTCGACATCCGCGCTGGTGCGCCGGTCAAAATCGCGCGGATAACCGGTGAGCAGGAAGCGAATTTTGTTGAAGCCGTGCCGGGCGCAATAGTCAATCGTCGCGTCCACCTGCGCATCGTCGTTGGACGGGTCGAGCAAATGATAGGCGGTGTAACCGAGATGGTAGAACGGACGCCGCGAGCCGGCGTACATGAAGTGCTTGGGCCGCGCCGGGTCCACGACCACCGGGCCGTCGTTGTCGGAAGGGGCGCAACGCAAGGTGGCCGTGAAGCGGCGGTCAATCCCGCTGCCCTTAAACGTCAGTTCATAGCGGTAACTGGCGCCAGCCGTGGCGGGCGAAAAGCGCAAGCGGAAGACGCTGCCGTCAGCCGAATCTGCGAAGCCGGCCACGCGCAGCGAAGCGTTGCCGGTGGTGAAGACACCGGCCAGTTCCGCATCGGTGAACGGATTCTGGAACGGCGGTTCCTTCACGCGCAGGACAAACTCCGCCACCTCAAAGCGCGGCACCGCCGCCGGCGCTTCCAGGATGACCTCCGGTCCCGTCGCCGCCATCGCTGGGCCTCCTGCGTAAAGTAGAGTCGCCATCAGGCTCCATCGCCACATCGCGAGCAGTGTGCCGGGCAAAGACATGGCCGCTCCGAAGACGGACCCGGCAAGAATCGAAAACGCCGTTCTTATAAACGCGGTCCAACTCATGCTCACCTGGGTTGATTTCATGATTGATCGTCTGCCTCACTCTTTTCCCACCCGCACGTGCAGGCCACCGATGGCGGTACAGCCATTCTTGTCGGTGCGCTCGACCTTCACGAGATAGTCTCCGGGCTTATTGTAGCGGTGAACGTGGACGGCGTAACCAGCCGGTGCCAGCGGCTTGATGTTCCCATCCGATTTGACCGTCACCGGCAGCGTGCCGTCGCCGAAGTCCCACTTCTCCTCGCCGTCGTCAGTGGCAAGAAACGTCCGCACTTTGAAGGTCACCGCATCGCCGGGCTGGAGGCCGAAGGTGGGGGTGTAGGTCGCGTGAATCGTGGGCGGCACCCGCTGCGGGTTTGCCTCGTCCGCGACCTGTACGACGGCGAAATCGTAGTTCACCCGCCCCTCCGAGTCGGTGACCTTCAGAATCTCGCTGTATGTGCCCGGGCGGCCGTAACTCCGCTCCACCTGCGCCCCGGTGGCGGTGCTCCCATCGGTGAACGTCCACTCGTAGCGCACGATTTCGCCGGCCGCGCTCCAGGAGCGCGTCCCGTCCAGCTTTAGCCTCGCTCCGACTGCGGCGAAGTGGTGCGGGCGGGCGACGGCGATTAACTTGGGGGAGTATTGCCGGAGGTAAGCCTCCCAGAGAAAGGCATAACCTTCCTGAGTGCCCCACTTCCCGGAGGGCTGCCGGCTGGTGATGGCAAAGTGCAAGTGCGCCCATCCGCCGCTCCCGCCCTCCTTGCCCAGCATGCCCAACCTCTGCCCCTTCTTCACGGGTTGTCCTATGCGCAGCGCCGGGTCAATGGTTTTCAGATGGGCGTAACAGTAATACCAGCCCTGCGTGTCCAGAAGATTGACCTCGTCGTAGCCGGGAGTGAGGCCCGCGTCCTCATGACCAGGAAGAACCTCCTCGCCGGACGTCACCACCAGCCCGTCGGTGGCGGCGACGACCTCGACCATGCCTTCCGCTCCGCCGATGTCCAGCCCGTAGTGATAGTAGATACTCTCGTTCCCGGGAGCTTCGAACTGGTTGACGTAAACCGGCTCATTGGCCATTTGGGTGGCGGTGGCAAACCAGCGCTGTTTGACCGGATAGACAAAAGTGCCGGGTGCCAGCAGGGGGGAGCCGACCGGCCAGAGCCGCAGACGGGCAGCCTTCTCCAGCCCCCAAACGTTCTTCATGGCGTTGCTCGTGTAACCCCTGGTGATGGGGCAATCCATTTGCACTCCGGCGACTGTCACTGGCAGGTGGTAGGTCGCCGAGGTCAGGGTGATGGTCTTGCCGTTGACCTCGACCGTCGCGCGCGCCTCCCGCACGGCTTGTCGCAAGGGATCGCGTGACTCCTGCAAGTCGATCAGTTTTACCCGGGCCTTGGGGCCATCCGGCCAGGCGATGTCCTGCGCCTCGCCGAGGTCAAGGTCCACCGTCCGCAGATGGCTGGCGTTTTCTCGTTCGTTGCCCTGGCCCACCTTCCGCAGGCGGTCCAGCGCGGCGCATTCAACTTCATCCAATTGGTCGAACAACCGCCGCCCGCGCAGGTCGAACGAGCGCCGGGGCTGGCCGTCGGGATTCCCCCGCTGGTCGCCGTTGTGGAAACACCAGCCGGCCGCTCCGCCCGCGCGTGCGCCTTGCAGGTCGGTGACGAAGTCCTCTGCTTTCGGCTGCCACTTGGCGTAGCCGCTGCGCAACGGCTCCTGATAGTGCAGCGGCACGACGCGGCCGATTCCTTCCATCCAAGCCCGATACTCCCGCGATTTTGCCTCCGTCTGTTGGGGCGATGCGGGATCGCGCGGGCGGTGCGGGCACACCAGATCAACCTCCACGGTTGTCAAGTATTCGCGCAGGTCGTCGCGGCTGATGTCACTGCCGGCGGACGCGGTGACCAGCCGCCGCGGGTCCAGCCGCTTCACCACCGCGCGCAATTCCTTGAGTTCGGCGAAGCTGACGAACCGTTGGTCGCGCACATTACGCTCGTTGGCCAGATCCAGGTACCAGTTCCGCCACGGCTTGAGCGCGGTCACGATGGTTTCAACGGCGCCGCGGTGCGCCTCCTGCGATTGGAGCTTGGGCGATCCGGTCACGCCATTGCCGCGCGAGAGCGCTACGTCCACGATCATCCCGCGCCGGTCGCATTCGGCGACGAGGTCCTTCAGCTTCGCGAGGAAAGGTTCGCGCGGCGAACCGTCAGCCTCGACGGCGGCGACGTTGTTGCTGAAGGCCGCCCACGTGGCCCAGACGCGAATCCAGTTGAAGCCGTGTTCCTTCATCTCCGCCAGGTCACGGCGGATGAATGCTTCCGGCGCGCCCAACGCGCCATAGTAACTTATGCCATACAGAAAGGCCGGGGTGCCGTTCAGGGTGAACTGAGCCCCGTTGATCCCCAGTTCCGTCGTGGTGGGGCCAGGACGAGCACCGCCCGGTGTCGCTGGGCCGGACGGCGCGGGGTCACGGGCGTCGTAGCGGCCGTGAAAGCGTTGCCGAAGTTGCTCGCGGCTCTGCGGCCCGCCCGCGTCGTCCATGAACACTTCCGTCAACGGCGGGCGGGTCGAAGGATTGGTCAGAATGGAGTAGGCGCTCACATTGCGGAGGTTCTGTTGGCCCTTCTTGAAGTCCCAGACACCGCCGTACTTCTTGGCGTGGTGTTGGCGAAAAGGGTGAATCTGAAATGCCTTCCAGCCGGGATCCTCGGCGGGGAGTTTGCCCAGCAGTTGGCCGGCGGCGTCCACCGCGTACGAGCCACCCTGAAAAATGGTCGCCACGATGGGTAACTTGCTGTCGAAAGCCCGCGCGGGGATGAGGTGCCCCATGTCGTCAGCGATGGAGAGGTGCAGCACCACGTCGGCGCCCAGCAGCTCCTGGCAGCGGACCGTCTCGGGAAACCACATGTCGGCGCAGAGGCTCACGCCGTAGCGCACGCCGTCCAGTTCCAGCAGCTCAAACCGCTCGCCCTGCGACCAACCCCACCAGGTTTGTTCGCCCAAGTTCGCTTGCACCTTGCGGTATTTCCCCTTGAACTCCCCCTTCCCATCCAGCAGGAAAGCCGTGTTGTAGAGTTTGTCTTTGGCGGACTCAACCAGCCAACCGAGGATCGGGACGCCAAGTTCGCGGGCCAGGTCGCGATAGCACCGATACCAGTGGCCCTCGCCGGGAATGGGTTCCGCCAGGCCGTTGATCACTTCTTCCTTCGGGTAGGGCCAGCCGGAGATGGCATACTCAGGCCAGCAGATCAGGTCGGGTCGCGGCGGCGCGGCGGCGGCCTGCCGGGCCAGGTTGGCGAACAAAGCAAAATTCGCCTCCAGGCCCGGATTGCCAGCCCGGGAGTGCCGCGTGCCCGCCTGGAGCGCGGCGATGCTCACGCTCCGTTCCGGATCCCGGCCCGGTGCGGAAAGCGGTGAAGCTTTCGCCGCCGCTGCGCTTTCCTGGCCGTTGGCCGAACAGGGAGAGAACAGCGACACCCAGAGCAGTGTCCCGAACATTCCGACACCCATGCGGGTCAGGTTTCGAATCAATTGGTTTCTCATCTTCATCTCGTCTTTTTCCGAATCTCGCTCTTCCTGCTGGGGGCTTCACTCGACCACGCGCACGCGCTTGACTCCTTCCTGCCACCAGTCCCGCAGCGGACCCCGCGTGAGGCTCTTCCGGGCGTTGTCTCGGGTGGCCCGGGTCAAGTCCAACTGGGCCGTCAGCACATCTTCGCCAAACATGGACGCTTCCTGCATGATGTTGCCATCGGGCGCGATGATGCGGCTCTGCCCGTGAGATCCCGTGGCGGCTGGGTTGGCAGGCGCATTCGCATGCACGACATAGACGGTGTTCTCGACCGCTCGCGCCTGGATCTGGGCGCGGTAAGGGTTGAGTTTGTTTTCCTCCCGCAGCCCGGACTCGTGCGAGATGCCCTTTTTGTTGGTGTTTTCCTGACGTTTGATTCTCTGTGGTTGATTGGTTTTGGGTCGTTTCTGGTTTTAATATTCGCTTTTCAGGCGGCGACCCGTGGCAGCAGCTTCAACCGCACGATCTGTTCCCTCTCCCGCTCACCGCTGGATGGCGAGATTCTCGTAAAGCAAGACCCGCCGATGACCCCATCCGATGGACACGATGTCCAGGTCGCCGTCGCCGTCAATGTTCACGACCTGCGTGCCGTCGTGGTGTTCGTCGCCGGTGTGGACGATGTGGCGCTTCCATGACTGCCCCCGACCGAGGTTCTCAAGGATGATGACCGACGCCTGGTCGGTTTGCTTGAGGCTGTGCTCGCCGATGATGACATCGAGGTCGCCGTCGCCGTCCATGTCCGCCGCGCCCACGAATGCGGCCGGCCAGGGATTGGCCTCGTCAATGACGTGACGGCGCCAGCGGTCAAGCGGCAGGGCTTGCGCGCGTTTGCCGGTGTGAAGGCGATTGAGCCAGAGCTTCACGTGTTCGTCGCCGCCTTCGGCGCTCCAGTTCGCGCCGAACAAATCCGGTCGTCCGTCGCCGTCGGCGTCGAGCACACGCATGGAGTGCGAGCCGGCTTCGGAGAGCGTCAGCGGTTCCCATGCGTCGCGCCACTGGGCGCCGTCCTGGTGGCCGCGATTGAACAAGACGCGCACGTTGTCCGGGTCCGCGCCTTGCGGCATGTGGGCGTAGGCGATGTCCGTGCGGCCGTCGTCATCGAAGTCTGCCGCACCGACGAAGTGACATACGCTCTCCACGTCCGGCACTGCGACATGCGCGCGCCAACCGTCGGTGCGCGGGTCCGCAGGCGCCTCGAACCACGTGATGCGGTAGCGCTGGCCCTTGAGTTCGGAGGGCGCGAGCACGAGGTCGCGGCGGCCGTCGCCGTTGAAGTCGCCGGTGGCGATGAAGGTGTTCGCATGTGACCAATCCTCCGCCTTCGCGAATGCGTGCTTTTTCCATCTCCGCTGGCCCAGGTTTTCAAACCACACGCCGTTGACGACAAGGTCGCGGTCACCATCGCCATCGAGGTCGATGGCGAGCAAGCCTTCGCCGGGCGGGCAGTCGAGCGTGGATGATTCCCACGAAAGATTCGCCCCCTCGCGCTTCTGCCAGAAGAAGTGCAGGCGCTGGCCCGCGTCGTCCCTGGCCGGCCATTCCTTTTGATTGCGCGCGACGATGTCGGGACGGCCGTCGCCGTCGAGGTCCGCCACTTCGACATCATGCACGGTCTTGACGGACAGCACCTGCGGCGTCCAGCCGGAGCCGGTGTTGCGATACCAGGTGAGCGTGTCCGGGCCAATCGTGATGGCGACGATGTCGTTGCGGCCGTCGCCGTCGAGGTCGGCCACTTCACCGTCAGTGCTGAACTTGCGACTCGCGTCCACGACCTGCCGTTCCCACGCCGGAAAACGATTCAGGTAAACCACCAGCCCGCCCCGAATCGCACCCCCGACGACGATGTCCGTGCGCCCGTCGCCGTCCACGTCACCGACGGTCTTCAGCCACGGGTTGACGATGGTCGTGTCGAGCGTTTGCAACTCGAAGCCACCGCCCGCCGTCATCCGCCGGGCGTCGGGGTTCAGGGACTCATACAGGGGCGAGCCCGGCCCGTGAATGGTGAGCACGGAGCGGTATTCGAGGTCCGGGTATTCGGCCTCGGTGATTTTGCCGTCGCCGTCTCGGTCGAGCTTGTTCTCCAGGGGATTGAGCAGCGTGTAACCGCTGTTCGGCGCGAAGGCGCGGCGCCAGTCCCAATCGAGGGCGTTCTTATTGGCGTTGGATCCCTTGCCATAATACATGTGCCGCCGGTCGAGTGACTTGACGGTGCCGACCTGCTCATACACCCGCGGCTGGCCGGGCGCGGGAGGCGTGAGGTTCGTGAGGATGAGCGGCGGCGAGGCGATGTGGCGAATCTCCGGGTCGCCGGTGATGTTCCACCAGCCGAACTGCATCGACATTGGCGAGGCCCACGGCCGTTCCATGCGCCGGACCTCGACGCGCCAGTGATAAATGCCGCGGTCGAAGAGCGGGCTTTCGGGGGCGAGCCAATTCGTCGGCGCATTGGCCGGAGTCTTGTGCCCCATGTTGAAGTCCCAGTTCTCGTAGAGCTGCTGGTTGCCGGTGTGCGTGACCACCTGGTCGAGCAGGACGAAGCTGGAAGGCTCGGCGGCCGGGGATGTCACGAATGAGGCCCCGAGAAATGCGGCGGCCAAAGCGAAGGAACAGTTTATGGTCATGAGTTTGGGATTATTCTGACGACGAGCAAAGCCTGCTAAAGGGAACCTCCGGAAACTGCTTTTCGGAGTTGAGTTGATGGTGGCCGTTCGGTTTTCGGTGTGGATGGTTTCATGGCGGCTTCTTCGGCAGGTGTTTTAGACGGTTAATCTTCCGTGGCTGATTAGTCCCATGTCGTTTTCGTAATCCGTCGTACAGTCTCGCAGAATCTTCCCGGGCTGTGGAGATTCTTCGTGCAGTGCTTGAGTGGCAAGCGAAGCGCAACCCCGCTTTGCCTTGGACACGAGAGTTGCGTCCGCCAACCAAAAGCGCCCTGGTCGCGTCGCTCTGTCGGCGGGGTTGTGTTTCTTCTCTTTATGGAACCACCTCGATCACTCCCAGCAGGTTGATGCCATACTCGCCACGCGAGTCGGTCCACCACGGCACGTCCCGGTTGGCCGCACGCACGGCGTAACGCGGATCGAGACGGAGTGATCCGGCGGCGTCTGGCAGCCACAGACCGATCTGATACCAGCCAGGCTGGACGTTCGCAGGCAAATGGCCCGTCCAGGTGATCTTGTGGATCATCGGTTTGTATTCGGTGTCGCCCGGGCGGAACGGCTGCCACTGGCGCGGGTCGGCAGCGGTCACCGGAAGTTCAGTCACCTTGCCGGTCCGGTCCATCAGCGCGAGGAAAACCGGGCGCGGATTGTGCAACGTGCCAAACCCCCGGTTCACCAGTTCAACGTCCACACGGAATTCCACGCCGCTCTTCACCTTTTCCAGAAGGCGCGCGCGCTGAAGCTCCAGCCGGTAGCCGAGGTGGTCCTGGACGTAGTCGAATTGAGTGCGGGCCGCTGGCTGCCCAAAGCCATCCTCGAACCAGCCGTCGGCGACGGGCATCGCGGCTTGGCGCAGGGAACCAAGCGTGATTGCCGTGCTCAGCCAGTGGTCGATGGAGTAAGCCTTGCCTTCCCGTTCGGAGTAACTGTGCGCGAGACTGAAGCTGGTGTAGTGATGCAGTCGCATCCGCACCGCGGTGTTAAGTCCGTCCACGCCCTTGCCGCGAGCCGTTTTGCCGTCGAAGCCCTGGTCTGACCAGAACAGCTCACCGTCCACCGGCACAAACGGGCTCTCGCGAGTCATGTAATCGAACTCCGGGTTACCCGGCAGACCAAAGTGCGGTGATTCCGTCCAGGTGCCACCGTCGGAGGGACCAGCCAGAAAGCCATCGTTGTGAAAACCGATTCGTGCCGCCGCGATCTTGGTGAAGGCGCTACTCTCAGTAACCTCCACAAAGGCCGCGAGCGCCGGCTGGCTGAGGGCAAGCCGTTTGTATTTGGGGACGCGCACCTGGAGCGTCCGCTCTTCCGGCAGGGCTTCCAGCAGTCGTTTGATGAGGGCGGCGTGCGCGGCGTAGTCATTCCGGGCGATGTGTGCAGCGCTGTGCCATTCGCCCCACGCGCCGATGAAGCCGGCCTGCAGCACGTAGATCACATCCACGTTGCGGCGAAGCAGAGGCTGAAGCTGGTCAATGTGCCGCAGAATCCAATCCAACGTGGGTCCCTCGTTGACTCCGATGTCGCGTTCGTAAGCGAAGCGCAGCACCGCCTTGAGGCCGTGACGGCGCAGATTGTCGAAGCTCTCCTGCAACAGCGTCAGCTTCTCGTCGGAGATTCGCTTGTCGGCGAACTCGGTCAGGTAACAATAGGCTTGAACCAGGGTCAGCCCGAACGGCTCGAAGCGTCCGGCATCCAACATCCACCAGTCTTCCTGGTAAAGCGGCGAAACCTTTCCCGCCAAATGATGGGCGGGGCCAAAGGTCTTCCGCCCCGGTTCGGCGATCACGGTTTCGATGCGCCAGCCGCGCTCCGGGTTGCGCAGCCCGAGACGCCCGCCGGGGTCCGTCGGGCGAAGACCGTGGTATTTCATGAGGCGGGTGGGCGCGTTTTCAGCAGCGCCACCCTCCCGACCCAACTCAATGGCACCGAGAGCGACCGAGCCGGCAACACCGGCGGCAGTCCCGATGAATTCGCGTCGTGTTGTCTTCATGATGAGTGTTTCCCTCTCTCCGGATGCTCAGTTCCACCCGCAGCGCGGTCGTGGGAGCAGGCCAGGAGCGGCAGATAACCGGCTGGTTCAGCTTCTGACTGAAGCCGAACGAGAACTCCCTCGGGGCCATCACGCAGAATGCCGATGCCCGAATGGGTATTGGGCGGTGGCGTGCCAGAACCTCCCTGCTGCTCCTTCGCCGGCAACGGACGAATCTTGAGGTTGCGGAACTCGACGCCATTCGTGTGGTCTTGCAGGCCGATCAGCCCTTTCTTGAACGTGCCGAATTTTGGCCGGCTCTGGTGCTTGCTCCTCGCGACGCGCTGGTTCCAGTCGTCACTCCACAGTTCGTATTCCACGATTTTCTCGCCGTTCAGCCAGTGCTCGACATGCGCGCCATCCACCAGGATGCGCATCTGATTCCATTGCCCCGGCGGCTTGGTCACGTCCTTCAACGGGGCGTAAAGGTCGTAGCACGCGCCCGCAAGCTGCCGCTGGTCGTTCTTCGGATAGGCTGGATTGTCGAGGATCTGCACTTCCGGCGCATAATGCCACGCCGTCAACGGCTCCTCGGAGACATGGTAGAGAACGCCGCTGTTGCCCTTGGGCACGAGTTTCCAGTCGAGCCGCAGATCGAAGTTCTCGAACTCCTCCAGCGTGACGATGTCATCGCCGCCGCCGGCGCCTTTGCCGCCCGCGCCGCCGCTGACACGGACCAGCGCGCCCTCGCGGGCCTTCCAGCCCGGCGGCAGGGTGGTCATCTGGTAGCCCCGCCAGCCCGCCGTGGTCTGGCCGTCGAAGAGCAGCTTCCAGCCGGCTTGCTTCTCCGCGTCCGTAAGGGTGTTCGGCGACAGGGATTGATCTGCGGCGTTCACCGGCACGCTCCAGGCCAGCAGCACGGTGGCCAGCACGAAGAGTGATGGTTTCGTTTTCATGGTTTGTTCTTGCGTTGCGTTCTTCTTGCGGAACAGGGAGTCCTTTGTTTGATGCATGGCTGCTGCCTCCACACTACGCACCGGCTTTCGCCCCCCAAGGTTCGATTTGCCGAAGTTTCTTTGCGCCCAGCGCGCGGTAGCAGTCCGGCAGATCGAACTCCTGGAGCACGTCCGGCAGCAGGCAGGACAGCGGCCAGTGATAGTCTTCGGATTCGGCAAGTTCGGCATAGGAAGTCAGGGCATTCTTCAACGTCACCTGCACCACGCCCGGCGCCAGGAGGGCGGCGAAGGTGGCAGGGATGGCACCCCAGCCTTTCGCGGCCAGGTGGACTTCCTGATGTCCTACACTCTTCAGCCAGTCAATCACGCGCAGCACGTCGTGCGTCCGTTGGCCGACACAGGGATAGTCAAGCATGAGGGAGTGGCTGGCGTAGAAGAAATCGCTTCCGTAAGGCGCCAGGAACTGATTCTGACCGCACGTATTGGGTTGAGACTCGCCCAGACCGCGGACATCGCAGGTGTAAAAGGAGCACCCCGGCTCGGCCTGGAGCAATTCGCGGACAAGCGGTTCGTCGCGCAGTTCCGCGTCGCTCGATTGGTGGGCGATGTAGAGCACCGCCCGGTTGTTTTGCCGCGGCGGTCGCGACAGATGTGGCTCGTCCGCCAGCCGGTTAACGAGGGCGTGAATCCCCGGCTCGGTTTCGACGGCGTAGGTGGTCGCATGCGGCCACGGGTACTTGCGCGACGGCAGATTACGGAGGATGCGAAAATCCGGCGGGCCAGCGTGCCGAGGGAGTTTCAAGACGGTCGCGATGGCGCGGAGGAGCGCATCCCCGTTGAGGGGGCGGCGCTGCTGGACCAAGGTTTCCGATCTCTCTTTGGTGAAGGAGAAGAGGGTTCGTGATTTCAATTCGGCCACTTGTCCGTTCGGGGTGCATCGGAGCGTCTCGTCTTTCTCGATGACCAAAGCCGGCTCGGTCTGGGCGTCCGAGGTGCCCGTGACGCGGTTGAACCAGCGATACATGGCTTCGCGGTTTTCCTGCGAGTAGCCGTGCGTCGTCGGCCCGGTGAACAGGGCGATGTTCTCTTCCGCGCCCAAGAGCCTGTAGAACTGCTTCAATTGGGTGTAGGCCTCCTCCGCCCCCCGAATGTCGAAGTAATCCCGCTCCTTGGTGAGCAGGATAACCGGCTTCGGCGCGAGCGCCGCGATGAAATCCTCATGGTCCAATCCCAGGGCCAGCACGCGCGGCGGGCATTGCTCGGTGTCGGCCGGCAGCTCGTTTTCCAGGTTGCGGCGGAAGGTGGTCACGAAGCAACTGGGCGCCGCCATGGTCCAACGCGGTTCCAGCCCGCACAGCCAGGTGGTCATGGTGCCACCGCCGGAATTGCCCGTGACGCCGACATGCTTCGGGTCCACCTCCTCGCGCGTCAACAGATAGTCGAGCGCGCGGATGCCGTCCCAGGCGCGCCAGGCGCCGAAGAACTCGCCGACGAGGAACTGCTGGTTGCCCGCGTGCAGATGCTCGCGAACCCCCACGCCGATGCGCGACTTAAGTTGCGCATCCGGATACTGAAGCCGCTCGCCCTGGCCAAGGGGATCGAAAATGAAGACCACATACCCCAGGCGCGCCAGACCTTGCGAGAACGATTGGTAGGCCTCGTTGGCCTTGCCGTTGTCCGAATGGCCACAGGTTCCAACCACGCCAGGCAGCGGAAACTTGCGGCCCTTGGGAAGGTAGAGGTTGCCGGTGACCAGCAAGCCCGGCCGGCTTTCAAATATGACCTTCTCGATTCTGTAGCTGTCGCGCTCCACCACGCCGGTGACGCGCGGATTAAGCGGCGTCTTTTCGGGAAAGGGACCGAAACAGGCGCGTATCTTCTCCCGCACGGACCGCACATACGCCTGCGCATCGGCCTTGTTTTTCAACGCTGCCTTGGCCTGGCGATTGGCCGTTTCAAAGCGCCGCAGCCGCTCGACGAAATACTCCTGAACCATTCGGGGAAACCGGTTGAGGGGTTCGAACGTCGTCTTCGTTGGGTCCGGCTCGACCGCCCGCGCTGGTAAAGCCCACACAAGGTCGGCACCCGTCAACCCGACGAGGCCCAGGCCGGTCGCGCGCAAAAGCTCGCGGCGGCTGAAACCGTGTTTCTCCGATGATGGGTGATTATTGTTCATGAGATTTTCCAAGAGCATACAGAATCGTCACCACGCTACCTCCGGCTTGGCGGCTTCGCCCTCCATCTTGGCGGGCAAACGCCACACCTGGGTGCCTTCCTTGTCGGTGAAATAGAGGCTGGATGTGGATGGCTGCCGCGCGTGACCGTCGGCCCACAACGCGTAAAACTCCGGTTGCGCGTGGAGCGGACGGCGCGCGTAGCTGTGGTTGAATTTGCTGGCGCGCGTGAGTTGCTTGAGCTTCGTCCATGTCGCTCCTTGGTCGCGGCTCAACCACATCACCATCTCGCCGCCGGGATTGTATGGCTGCGGGCCGGGTTCGGTGGGGGCAATCACGCGCCACGCGCCGTCCGGCTCGAGGTAGAGCGAGCCGTGGTCGTAATTGTTGCCGGAAGTGGTGAACGGCCGGCGCACCCAGTCGTTGCCGTTCCAGCGCAGCGTCTGCCATTGGCGCGGTCCGTTCGCCGGTCCCCGGCTCAGCAGGAGTTCCTGCTTGTCCGAGGCCGCGCGCGCCGTGGTGCCGCCATAAACGAAGAAGGTCTTGTTGACCTCCTTGCGGTAAACGGCGATGGGCGCATGTTGCTGCGGATACGTCGCCATGCCGCCGCTGTATTTGTAGTGATACTCGTCCTGGGTTGGCCCATTGAAGTACCAGATCCCCCGGTACCCGTCGTCCTTGGGAAGTGGTTCAGCCGCTAGGCCCAAGGTCGCAGCCAACAAGCCGGGCCAGAGCCAACCAGACCGGCCCGGCACACGCCTAAGCTTGCCGTAGCCTTCGATGACAAAGTCGGTGTTAGCCGGGACTTCAAAGATGCTCGCACCCGTCATTTCGCAGGCAAAACTTCCTGCTGCAACAAGCTTCCCGGAATGGCGGCGAAATGCGGGTCACGGTGAACGAACGTCGCGTTCTTCAGCGAAGCGGTGGCCGCGATCAAGACATCCATCGCGGCGACGTGCGCGGTCGCGCCGGTTCGCAAGCGAATCGCTTCGCTCCGCACACTTTCATCCACGTCCACAACCTCATTCAACAAAGCGCGGTAACGGCTCAACTCTGCGGCGCGCGTCGCCACAGCCACGCCGAGGTGGTGCAGGCGCAGTTCAAACTCATAGAGGGAGAGGATGGAAGCCCCGGCCACGACCGCATCGTCCGCGAACAATGCCTGCACCCGCTCCGCGCCGGGTTCTGCGAGGTAATGCGCCAGCAACGCCGAGGTGTCCAGGAGATGAGTCATCGCCGTTCGTCGGCCCGGTCGAGTTGATCATCCTGTTCCCGCTCGCGAATCAAGTCGCCGATGGGGTCCGCCCCGGCGCGAAGCCAGCGTCGGCCCGCGCCCAGAAGTTCACGCGCCAACTCCCCGCGTCTGAGCAATGGCTTGAGGGTGATGACGCCCTCGCCTCCCTTGGCCCACTCCAACTTTGTGCCGGGATGGATGTCGAATTCGCGGGCGATGTCCGGCGGGATGCTCACCTGATTGCTCTCACTGACGGTCGTTGTCATGGGCGCAAACTACCGCACCACTCCTCGCGCAACAAGCCTGAAAATTCTTCCTTGCGATGCGTGAGGGCGGTGACGTGGATAAGTCCAACCCATTCCGGGCAATCCATGAATGCGAAAAGGAATGTTGAGTCGCAGGCGAGTCTGCGCCAGATTATGAGCATGGCCACGCTATTGCTAACCGACGAGCAGGTGGTGCAGTTAGTGAAACAACTCCCGCCCCAAAGCAAGCAGCGCGTCCTCACGGACCTCACCGCCGAACGCGACCAGTGGTGGCAATCGGCGGCCTGCGACGGCGAGAAGGACATGCGACGCCTCGCGGCGGCGCGCGGTTTGGATTGGGCAACGATGACTGAGGCGCAGCGCGAAGCCTTGGTGGACGACCTCCTGCACGAATCGTGAAAGCGGCTGAGTTTCTTGCGGTGATTCAGAGTGCGTCCAAAGTTTGAAAGTCTTGCAGTGCGTGATGGCGGCGACGTGGAAGACGGGATACGGCTCGGGCAAGGTGTAGTAGCCGGTGTGGTCGCCGAACGGGCCTTCGTCGCGGAGCCGCTCGGTAGGGTCAACGTAGCCTTCGATGACGAAGTCGGCCTGCCTGCCAGCAGGCAGGCGTTGGGCAAAACGGTTTTCAAGGTCGGGCAAAATCCTTTCAGAGCTTGGGCAACTCGGCGAAACAAATTCCATCTTGGGGGCGGTGAGCAACAGTTAGCCGGACTCGCTACGATGCAAATGTGCGCCGTGTCTGGCAGCCGTCAATTTCACAGCAAATGTCGTTTCCTTCCTTGTGGATGTAGCACGTCCGAACCGTCACGTCGCTGCCCCAGCGCTGCCCCAGGAGGTCTTTCAGCCTCTGAATCTTCGCCATGTCGGCGTTTCGTTTCGGCGTCAGGTTCTGTTCTGCGGTCACGCCCCAAACCCACACCTCGACCTCTTTGTCTTCCTTCAGGATAACCGAAACTACGTCATACTCGTTCTCGTCGCGGCCATCTTCCTTGACGAGCTTGAGGTTCGGCAGCGCAATACGGAAGGAAACGGAATCGGCCGGGTGCTTGAGAGCTTCCAGGAGGGTGTAAAGCTCAAGGTCTGTCTCGGCGGTCGCCGCACCGGAAAGCAACCGCCTGCCAAGCGCCGCCTGCGCCGTGTCCAGCAGGGCTGCCAAGGTCTTTGTCGATTGGGGGCCGAAGTAGAGGGATTGCCATTGCAGCAACTGTCCCCACAGAACTTCCTCCGCGCCTTCAAGAGACATTCCGAGGCTTGTTCGTAGCGCGTCGTCACCGGAAATTGCGGCGTGCATGGCGTTGATTTGGAACTCTCCCGGATCACCCCTGAACGCATAAGCGAACTCACCGACCTTGATGCTCATCTCCCCTTCAGCGGCAGGGCCAGAAGTTTGCCGACGATTGATGAGGCCGGCCGCGTCTTTGAGCGACTCGGCAGGCAGTCCCAACTGGGATACATCCGCCGCCCGCACAAGCCCATTCCGCAGACGAGCGCAGCGAGGAGCATGAGGTCTGCCACAGTCCTCAAGAGCGTCCTTAGATGAGAATTCACAAGTTCAAGTCTTCGCCAGTTGCGTGCTGTGTGTTCAAAGTTCTTTGATGCGGATGTTGCGGAACTCGACCCGGCTGCCGTGCCCCAGGAACCCGAGGTGGCCCTTGGCTCGCGCTCGGCCGGTGTTCCTATCCAAGTATTTCTTGTACTCCAGATTGTCTAGGTCCACTTCCACGATCACGACGCCGTTGAGCGTGATCTTGGCGCGGCGGCCGTGAAACATGATCTCCTCGCTGTTCCACTGGCCGGCCGGTTTCAGGTGGCCACGTTTCGCCGGTGCCAGCATGTAGATCGAGCCGTGCTTCTGGCACACCAGCTTTCCATCCTCGACGGCATAAACGTCGGTGGCCCCCTGCCAACCGTCAAGGTTCTTGCCGTTGAACAAGGGAATGAAGCCGTCGGCGTCCTGTGCGTGGAGCCGTTCGGCGTTGAGCGAAGCGATCAGAGCAAGCGCGGAACGGATCATCGCTTCGTAGAGCGTCAACTGGATGTCCAGAATCTGTTCCAGACTGACGTGGCAGGCGGAGGCGTTGGTCAGACCATGCGGGCATTCGAAGGTAAAGGAATTGGCGCCGGAAATGTGATACACGGCGCTGCCGAGGTTGAACGCCGCGGGATAACGCCCACTCTCGGGTTGCGCAGTGAACGGCTGGGCGTGCGGCAGGCCGCGCTGGTCCATCAACGCATAGCATTGTTGCGCCAGTTCACGCGTGGCTTCCTGCAGTTCAAGCGGCACATACGCCGGGCGCAGTAAAGCGGGCTTGCTTTCGTGGCTGTGCAGCGAAACCGCCAGGTCCGGGGCCGCTTCTTTGGCCACCTTCAAAATGGCCGGCGCTTCCGTGCTCATGGGAGCGAAGAACTCATCGTGCATGGGGTTGACGCCCTGATCGTTAAAATAGCAGCCCAGGAATCCCACATTGTCACCGACCATCGGATGCTGGCGCTTGCTCTCCGGCCAGCCGCAGAACGTGCCATCACTCCATGTGCCCTGGCCCCAAAATCGCAAGTCATCCTCGGAAAGGCCGTGCAGCGATCGCGGCTCGAAGCGGGCGGTCCCATCCGGATTCCCTTCGGGGATGATCAACAGCCGGCATTTCCGCCCCAGGCCCTGCAACTCGCTTTGGTTTCTGCCTCTCAAATCGCGACCTGTCTCCATGATTTGAATCAAGTTCACCAACCCAGTTAAGCCTTCCACTTCGTGGCCATGCACGGGGCCGAGGAACAGAAGCACTGGCTTCTTTCGCGCCGATTTGTCGCGGTAAGCCGACGGTTCCTGGGCGCCCATGGCCGAATTGAAATTGGCCCGGGAAGGCAGGTGCTCCGGTTCACCAAACGCGACCAGATGCAGCGGCCGTCCCCCCGGAGAACGGGCGATGACTTTGACCTCGGCTGTTTTCAACTGCTTGAATCGGTTCGCCAATCCGTTCACATCACCGATCCAGAACTCAGGCAGCTTCCGCTGAGGAATGCGCGTCTTCGCCTCGCCATGGGTCATGCCGGAGTACGCCTGCGCCAGGATGCCAACTTGCCGCTGGACGCGATCGGTCAACGGCGCATCCAGGTTCTGCTGTTGGCCGATCCGCGTGATGCGTCCACCTAACGAACCCGTCGGATTGAACATCACCTGCCAGGTGTCCGGGCCGATTTCCACGCGCACGCCGATGCGGCCGTTGCGTTCGACTCGCGTGACGGGGCTCATCGCGGCCAAGAAGTGATTGGGCAGAAGGAACACGAGTTGGCGTGTCGTTTGGCTGCACTCTTCTCCCAGCCCAGCGCCCGTCGGATTCCTGGACGCGCCATGCTGGTAACAGGCGGTGGCATCCCCGGCCACGTACACATAGTCGTCATGGGTCTCGAAGGCGCGGACCACAGAGCCGGTGGCGCGATGTTGCCCGCCGTGGTTGCCCAGCACGGTTCCGCCCCAGTAGCGGGCGGGGGGTTCGCCCGGTTGATGAATCACCACACAATTGTGCGCCACGGTCTGGGCGAAATAATTGGCCAGGTGCTCGCCATTCGTGAACTCGTCGTAGCGCGTGCCGGAGTCCAGGGCCAGAAATCCGCGGTGATAGAGGACGAAGCTCAGGGCGTCATAGTGCCGATGCTGCGCGAGCGTGCCGCCGCACGAAAACAGGCAATACGTGTCCTCTTTTCCGGCGCCGCTGCGCATCACCATCTGCCCCATGTTCTCGAAGTGCCGCGCCTTAGGCAAGGTTTCGGGGACAAAACGCTCCGAGGATTTCTCCAGTTCCGTCCAAAGAAAGGGATAGATAAACCAGGTCGAAGAATAGCCCTGAGTCGGCAGCAGACCTTGGACATGGCGGGCCAGCGCCGCCGCCTGGGGAGCCTTCTCACCGTAGAGGTGGCGGATGTTGGCCAGGTGGGTGTCGAGTTGTTGAATCGGCAAACGATTCGAGGTATGGGGCGTATCACCATAACCAAACTCCAGCGGGCCCGGCTCCGCGGCGATCCACTGCCACAGGACGTAATTGGCCAGCCACGCACTGTGCGGCCAATCCGGCGCGAGGTTCTCTCCGACGCTGGAGAGCCACGTGTAGAAAAAGTTCTGTTCCGCCCACGGATAAGCCCCGAGGACATAGCCCAGCGTCGCGGAGGCCCCGCCGCCGTCGTCGCCACACGCCTGCCGCCGATGTTCCAGCAGTTTGAGATTCTCGGTCCGTCCCCAGACCAGCCACTCATTGATCTTGTCCGATTCGATTCCGGTCTTGAATCCCGTGCAGCCCAGAAACCACAGACAGTTCTGCACGCCGTAGAATCCCGTATTGTACCCGGACAGGTTCTCGCGATAGATGGGCGGCTTGGCCCTGAGCACCAGATCGATCACCTGGACCAATCGCGACAGGTATTCCCGACGCTCTGCTTCCGTGAGCTGATTATACAGCCAGTCCCACGCCAGGATGGCATGGACCCGGCTCGTGGAATACCAGTTCACGGCTGTGCGCTGCCGGTAGCTGGCCTCGTAGCAATCCAAGCTTGTCGCCAGGCACTGCTTCGCCTGAGCCAGGTACTGGGAATCTTCCGTGACCAGGAACACGAAGGCCGCCTGGGCTGCCTCGACCCCCAAGTCCCGAGCGGCGGCGCTCGCCGGTTGCTCCAGCGTGGTCAACCGACGATCCGCCTGCCCCTTGATGCGCTGGTACCAATCGCGCTCGGCGTCCAACGCCCGCTCGCGCACTCGCGGCCAGGACTGGGCATTGAAGAACAAGCGGGGATGGTCGGGGCGAATCTGCTGCGTCCACTCCGGCAGCGTCGCAGCGTCAACGGCTGAACTGACTGCGACGGCCATCGTGGCCAACGATGCCGAACGACTCAGGGAATTCATCGCCCGCTTGATCATTCTATAATTCATCACTCGCAGTTTAGCCGAAACCGCAGGAATTGCAGTACGAGCTCGGCGCAGTCAGCCCCCGCTATGGCGTGATTCCAAAGGGATCCTCACGATTGACTCTATGCTGGCGGTCCGTGTGCGGGCCAAGGTAGGAATAGCCGGAGATCGGATTGGAGCCCGCCACCAGGCGGCTGATGCGGTGCTGGCCCAGTTGGATCGTGGGCAAAGGTCCCGCCGGCGGCGACACCTCGGCGGCGCCGGCAGTTCGCTTTGTTCCCAACGCCGTGGCCGCGGCCAGGCCCGCCAGTTGCGCAAGAAAGCAGCGGCGGCCGGTCAGAGGGCGAGCCATCGCTGAACCTGCCAAGCAGGCTTCGAGTTCCGCCTGCGGCATGTCCTCTGCCGCTGGGATTCGTGCGCCATGCAGTTTCATGGTGGCTGTATGCTTCTGAGTCATGGGCAGTCTATTTGACGCGGGTGCGTTCGACCAGTTCATGCACCTTCCGCACTATGGTTTCTTCAACGCTTGGCGCGAACGGGCCGGGCAGCCGAGCGCCAACAATCGCCCCACCGCCCTCGTAGCCGCCCTCCTCCAGCACGCGCCGCGACGGAATGTAGGCGAACACGTCGTTGCAGTAGCCGGCTACCCAGAGCTTCTCCGCGCCCAGTTCCGTTTTGAGCCGCAGCACGTAATCCACCACCGGTTCGCCGGCCATCGCGATCAACGTCAAGTCCGCGCCGAATTGCCAGAGCTGAAGCGGATACGGATACTCCGTGGGCAGGTGGCCGCCGCTGTCCACGATCTTGAGCAACTCCTGCGCATGTCGCCGCAAGTCGGCGTCGCTGGCCCGCAGAAACTCCATCGTTTGCCGCCGCGACTCCGTGTCCTTGCCCTGCGCTCGCGCTTGGAGTTCTTCGCGGCTCGGCGGCGGATTAAACCCGAGCGGAAACACCTCGAAGGCGCACTTCAGCGGACCTCGAACCGGCCGCATGGCGCCACCAAGGACCTTGGCCGCTCTGGTGCCCAGCGTCTCGCCGTATTGGCGGGCCAGTTCGACCGTGCCACGCGGAGAAGCCATGATGTCAGCGCCACAGCCTTGGACGAACAAGGCGACGGCGCCGGGATGCTGCTGTTCCAGCCACTCCTGCGCAAAACCGGCGTAGTCTCCACTGAAGCGATAGTTGTCCGAGAGCAGCGTCGAGCTATGGCAGGCATAGCCGAAGACGATGCCGCGGAGTTGCCCCTGATCCGACTCCACGCGCAGCACCGGCACCTCCGGATCAACCGGGCCTTCCGGATTCGGCACAAACGAGACGGCCCCGCCCTGCTCGGGTTTCCGCCGCCGGTTCACGCCGAAGTTCGCTTCGCCATGTCCGAAGCTGAGCCGGGCGGGTTGAAGATCCCGGAGCGCGGCCCCGATGACCGCCACGACTTTGCCCTCCAACTCGCGCGTATAATCCTCGACATCCCGATATTGCTGCTCGCTGAGACGCCAGCGGTACCAGAGGCTCAGCGGGTCAGCCAGCAGCGGCCCGGAGTGAGTATGGGAGGAATTCAGGATGAGTCGAGCGCGCGGCAGGCCATGTTGTTTCTCCACGCGCTCGGCGATGTTTTTGCCGACGGCCGCCCGAAAGCCGACGAGGTCGGTGGTCACCAGGACCGCGGGCTTGCCCAATCCGTCGTCCAAGGCCAGCGCCTTGGCGTAAAGTTCATGGAGCATGCCGGACGACGTGTTGGTGCGCGCGCCGAAGCCACCCATCCAAAGAGGTTTGTCCGGCGTGATGCGGGTCTTGGCCAAGCCGGCTTTCCAGGATGGACCGGCGGCTAAACCTGGCCGCGTCAGCGCCAGGATCAGAGTGAGGGCTAAGAGGAGTTTCATCGTTTGCTCCGGATCATTAACGCCGGCCCCGGCAACAGCACTTCGATGCCGTGATGCTCGGTGTCGGACAAAAGGACAATTTGATTTGTTCCCTTTTTGAGGAGGCTCGGGTCCAACTTCAGCGTGCTGTAAATCACATCGTGCTTGCCTCCTCCAGCGACGCGGAGCGGATGACCGTTGAGGGTGAAGTAGTCCTTTGCCTGGCCCGCGCCGCCGTCCCAGACGACGACGTGCAGCTCCGCTCGTTCAATGGCGCCTGGGTCCGCGTCCAAGTCGATGGCGCAGGTATGCGGGCGGTTCGCCCGTGACCAGAACGGATGAGGCAGGTCTTTCGAGGGGTAGAGCGCCACGCGGCGGTGCTCCCGATCGGCGATTTCCAATCCGCGCGTGGGCGGCGCAAGGTAAACGAGGTTGGTCTGGTCCTTGAAATGGACCACCGCGCGCACCGCCACGTCCTTCTGCGCGGGGAGCATGGAAACGTCCCAGGTGGCGGTGAAGGGTGGTGAACCCGCGGCGCCAACAAAGGCCACCGGTTGGCGCATCTTCGTGAAGCCGTGCCAGTCGGACGTCTGCCCGTCGCCGTTTTCATCGTAGCCGCGGTAGTAGCCTTGGAAAGCGACCGACGCGATAGCAGCGAGCTTGTCCACGGGGACGGATAGGGCCAGTTCGATTGTTTCGCCGACAGGTTGCGCTTTGATCGAGGCTTGGAAGCCGGCCAGTCCAAGTTTGTCCAAGTCCGGATGGCCGTTGGTCAAGGCGACTCGGATGGCGGCGTTATCGACGATCATGTGGCCCCAGAAAGTGGTGCCCTGGTCGAGGGCGAACTGGATGGCGTCGTAGCCATTCACCAGGTCGGTGAGCTTGAGCGTGACGGTCGGATAGAAATAGGTGCAGTGTCCCTCCTCTGCACCGACGCGTGGCAGCGGATAAGTGCTGCGGCCGTTGATGGTGATGCGCTTGTTGGCCGTGCCGGGGTGCCCGCCCCATGCTTCGCAGTAGAATTCGGCGGCGGCGATCAGGAAGAGGTCTTCCTCGGCGCGGATGAGCATCATGCCGTTCTCGCGGGCTTCCACGCGGAGGCCAAACGTCGGGTGCAGACTGACCTCCGGGGAGTTCACTCGGAAGCGCCACTCGAAGCTGGGATTGCCGTTGGTCAGTCCGCGCTCATACCAGTGGTAACGCCAGAACTGTCCTTGCTTCTGCAGGGCGGGCGGACTGTCCCATCCCGGGAGGCTGCCCGCCGCCAATGCCGCAACGCCCACAAGGAGGGAACCGAGAAAGGCGAAGACGCTTGCGTGCTTCATGGCTTGCGCGGTCCGGTGCCGTTGTTCAGCCACACATCCACGCCCGCCAAGAGCGCACTGGACATCGGTCGTAAGCGAGTTGTGTTCATGGTGACAAGGCTTCTAAATCTCCGTCCACTTGCCCGGCACCGGCACGGGATAGCGGCCTTGCTCGTCCGCTTGCACAGGCGGCGGGCTGTCGTCGGTCAATTGGTCGATGTTCGGGCAGAAGGAGAAGTTCGACGCCATCGCCTCGTCCCAGGTGATGACCTGGCCCGAATGAACCGCCGCCCGGCCCATGATGTCGGCCAGGTTCGAGAGCGCGGCGCGCTTGGCTTCGTTGTGCGGCTTGTCCTTGCGGATCGCGTCCAGCAGGTTGTCCCACTCGGCCTGCCAGGGCGTGACCGACTCCTTCGGCGCGCGCCACGCGATGTTGCCGCGCTCGCAACGCTGGTCCTTGAAGATCTGCACCACGCCCTCGTGGGTGATGCCCGAGAACTGCGCGGCGCATTTCGTGCCATGCAGGTAAGTGGCGAAGTCGGTGTGGCAGTCCGGCAGCCAGCGCACCACGTCGAAGGCCTTGGTGCCGTCGGCGAACGTCCACTCGATGGTGAAGGAGTCGAGGCTTTGCCCGCAGTCGGTGCTGTGGGCCGCGCGCCCGCCGATGCCGTGCGCGGAAACCGGATAGGTGCCCTTGAGCCAGCAGATCTCGTCGATCTGGTGGATGTTCATCTCCGCGAACAGCCCGCCGCTAACCCAGAGGAAATCCGTAAAGTGCTGGATCTGCCAGTGCAAGTCCTTCTCGGCTGGCGGACGCTTCGGCAGCCAGCCGCACGCCTGCATCCGGTAGGCGCGGATGAGTTGGATGTCGCCCAGCTCGCCGTTGCGGATGCGCTGGATGAGTTCCTGCCGGTTGCGCGAATGGCGGCATTGGAGGCCGGCGGCGATCTTGAGGTTCTTTTTCTCCGCTGCTTCGCCGGCCTTGATCACGCGCCGCACCGCCGGCGGATCGGTCGCAAACGACTTCTCCATGAAAACATTCACGCCTTTCTCGACCGCGTATTCCAGTTGCGCCGGACGGAAGCCCGCGTAGCCGCACAGCATCGCGACGTCGCCGGGGCGCAGGCAATCAATCGCCTTGCGCCACGCGTCGAAGCCCGTGAAGCGCCGCTCGGGCGGCACGTCCATCTGGCTGGCGTATTTCTCGGTGAGGACCTTGTGGGCGTTGGCCAGCCGGTTTTCGAAGAGGTCGGCCATCGCGATCATCTTGACCGGGCCGTTCGGCGAATCGAAGGCGTTGGCCGCCGCCCCGCTGCCGCGCCCGCCGCAGCCGATCAGCGCCAGGCGGATGGTGTTGTTCTCCGCCGCGTGGACGAACGGGAGAGCCGCGCCCGCCAGCGCGGAGGCTGCGGCCAGTTTGCCGCTGCGCGATACGAACTCGCGGCGGGAAATCGGGGAAGTTGGCTCAGGGGAGGGGTTCGCCCCTTGTGTCTCAGATTCAATTTTCATTGCAGTGACCTTTTGGTGATGTGAATTGCCACGGATTCTGTACTGATACTGACAGGAACTTGGTTTATTGACACTCCTCGGTTCAAATATTCATGGTTTCCTTTGGGCCTTCTCCATTACGCCCGGGACGGACACCGGGCGGCCACCCTGGCGCAGGCTCTCGTCGGCGGCTTCCATGAAGGCGTAGATTTCCAACGTGTGCTCGACGGACATCGGCGGCTGGCCGGTTTTGAAGAACTTCGCGATCTGCACCAGCAGCGGTTCGTACCCTTCGAACTTGCCGGCGGGCGCGATGCTTTTCTCGCCAAAGACCGTCGCACCGAAGTCGCTTTGTCCCCGCAGGATGCCGCGGAAGGTTCCCACCCGGCCATCGCTCCATGTGCCCGTCACGAGGTCGGCGGTATCGCCCTTCGTGCGGCTGACCGTCTGGCAACCGGGGCCCATGATGGTGAAAAGAATCTCGCAGCCATGGATGCCATAGTAGAACAGGCTGGGGTGGTCGGGCAGGATGGACTGGTTGTTGCCGTAGGCATCGCAGCCAAGCACACGGCCAAGCTTGGGATCGTTGGCCAGGGCGGCGATGCCGGGGCTGTAGCGGAGCGAGGAGTTCGAGAAGCAAGGGGTGCCGCTTGCTCTGGCCTCGCGGAAAATTTTGACGGCCTCCGCCAACGACGCCGCGACCGGCTTGTCAATGAACACCGGCTTCCTGGCCGCGAAGGCGGGCCGGGCCTGCCGCAGGTGCGGCCGGCCGTCAATGCTCAACACCATCACTGCGTCCACTTTTGGCAGCATCGCCTCGATGGTGTCGCAAATCTCCACGCCCAGCTCGCGCATCCGGGCGGTGTTCTTTTCGATGTTGTCCTGGCTGAACGGGATGTCGGCGCTCGGGGCGGGGACGGCGGCCACAATCCGCAGGTCGGAGATCGGCGGCGCCGCTTTGGGTCCGTGGATGATTTGCGTCCAGGGCACCGCGTGCGCGTCCAAACCGATGATGCCTACCTTGATCGGTGCGGCGAAGGTGGAAAGCGCCGCAACGATATGGAACATCAGGAAGAAACAGGTGATCTGCTGGTTCATGGGCGGTTTTTTGCGGGGCATGGCAGGTGTCCTCGATTCGTGGGTTTGATGAACAACGCGGTGATAACAATGCGGAGAAGACGTTTTGATTTCACGGGAGGGACGCGGTTGCTACTTGCCTGGCGGGTTGACGAGGTCCATCACGGGCAGATAGAAATCTTCCTCCTCCGTGGTCCACTTCGCCTTGGGGCCTTCGTCGGTGTTGATGACGGGCACGCCGATCTCGGCGGCGACACGAACGGCGAGCCTGATGTATTCGCCGTGTACGTCGGGCCGGCCGAGCGGGCCGTGTGATTGCGGGCCGGAGATTTTCAGGCCCGCCTTGTCACAGGCCTCCTTGATGCGATAGGGGCATCATCGAACATCGAGACGGTGTGGAAGTAGCCCGCTTCGCTCATCAGTTCGCTGCCGAAGTGCACCATCAGTTCGATGTATTCGTAGCGCATCTCGGCGGCCTTCTGGACCGCCCACTCGAACGGTTTGTCCGAGCGGCGTGAGAATTCCGTGTTCAGTCCGACGTGTATCTTACCCATGTTCGTGTTCCTTTCGTTTACAGCGTCCAGTCGTTGTGCAGCGGCCGCGTCAGGCGCTTGTTGGCCTCGTCGTTGCCGATGAACTTCTCCATCTTCGGGTCCCACTTGAGTTTCGTCTTCAACCGCGCGGCGATTTCAGCGATCAGGCCGAGGTAAGAAGCGACGTGCGTCGCGTCCACGTTCGACACGGGGTCTTGGCGGCTGCGGACGCTGGTGAGAAAATCAGCGCCGTGGTTAGCGGACTGGTGGAGGTGAAGTTCGCTCGCCTTCAACTTCACCTTCAGCAAGTCCTCCGGCTCGGCCCAGATGCCGTCGCGATCCACGTGCACCCAACCTTTGTCGCCGCTAAACTTCGTGCCGGTCTTATTCACGGTTTGGTCGGTGAAGACCATCTTCAGGCCACCGGCGAAGGTGAACGTGGCGTTCCAACTCTCGATATTGTCGGTGAAACCTTTCTGGCGATAGACGCCTTGGCACTCGATGTCGCACCTTTCCTGGGCGATCGTCGGGCAGCCCCAGTGGGCGATGTCGAGATGGTGCACGCCCCAGTTGCAGATGAAGCCGGCGCAGTAGTCCCAGATCAGATACCAGTCCGGCCACGCAACTCGGCCGGGGTTGTACGGCTTGTTCAGTGCCGGGCCGCGCCACATGTTCCAATCGAAGCCCTCCGGCACCGGCTGCGGATCGAGCGGGCCGGCATACTTCGGCTGGTATTGCGGGCCGGGCGCGGAAACCTGGACCGCGCGGAGTATGCCGACGTAACCGTTGCGGGCCAGTTCGCACGCGTGGCGGAAGTTCGTCTGCGACCGCTGCCACGTGCCGGCCTGGAACACGCGCTTGTGTTTGCGGATCGCCTGGCGGATCAACTGGCATTCCTCAACTGACACGCCGAGCGGTTTCTCGCAATACATGTCCTTGCCCGCCGCGGCGGCCGCCGTGGCGATCAGCGCGTGCCAATGGTCCTGCGCGGCGATCATCACCGCGTCAATGTCCTTGCGGGCGATCAGCTCGCGGAAGTCCCCGAACATGGCGCAGCCTTTGTCGCCATACTTGGTGTCCACCAGGTTCTTGGCCTTCGCTTGCCGGTCCTTGTAGGTGTCGCAGACCGCCACGACCCGGCAGTCCTCGAGCGCGAGGAAGTTCTGCATGTTCCCTGTGCCCATGCCGCCGACGCCGATGCAGCCGAGCGCGATCTTGTTGTTCGCGCCGAAGGCGGTCGCTGGGATGATGTTTGGCAAAGCGACCGCCGCGATGGCGGCGGTGGAACTCTTCAGGAAGTCACGGCGGTGGATAGGTTGGTTCATGGTTGGGTTCTCCTCACTGCGGTTTCATGGCGACGGCGGCGTTCGCGACGCCAGCGAGTTGATGGTGACGACGGATTTCCTCGACCGAAAGCGCGCGGTTGAAGACGGCGACCTCGTCAATCTTGCCCTCGAAGAGTGCTGTCTGGTCCGCGCGTCCGCCGAGGAAAATGCTTTTCGATTTGTCCGGCGCGGCCTCGCCGGAAATCTCCGGTTCGGGATTGCCGTTGAGAAAAGCGGCTACGCGCTCGCCGTCGCGCACCAGGGCGACGTGGTTCCACGTCTTCGGCGCGATGGCGGTTCGGCCCACCAACGTGCCGAACACCAGCCTGCCGGGCGCGGTGTTGGCGCCGCCGATGGCCAGCGATTCGCCGCCGCGCGCGAACAAACAGCCGGTGACTGGACGCAGATCGTTGGGCAGGCCGTTCCAGAACCACAGTTCGACCGTGTAGCTCTGCTTCAACTCCTTGATGGTCGCCAGCAACCGGTTGCCGGCGAAGTGCGGCGCGCGGTTGATCGTGTCGGCACCCGAAAACGCCGCCGACAGCGGGCCCTCCAGCCAGCGCGCGACGCCCGGCTCATACGTGCCGTCCCGGCGCGCGCCGGTCGCATCGAGCGCCGTCGGTCCGCTCCATTCATCCATCCGCCAATACGCCAGCGGTTTCGCCGCGAGCACGGCCTGCGCGCAGGCGCCGTGAGTGGCGACGTGCTTGCGGCGCGGCTGGCTGCTGACGTTTTCGAGCAATCCCAACAGCGCGTCCACCAGCTTCGCCTCGGCGTTCGGTTCCAGACCGGCGGTGCGGCAGGCCCACGTGTTATAGCCACCGAGCGGATGAAGTTCCGGTGGCGGGATGTAGCCTTCCTCGCCGTTGGCCAACTCGATGTTCATCGTCGGCTGGAGCGGGCTTTGGGCCTTGAGCTTCAGGCCGCTGATGGCGAAGACCTCGCACGGCCAGATGGCGATGCCGAGTTCCCCGACACGCAACGCCTGGAGCTTCACGGCGCGGGTCGGGTTCTCCTTCAGCCAGAGCTGCTCGCGCGCGTAAGCCTCGGGCACGTCTTTCGGGGCGCGGCCGTTCATCTTCTCGACAAGCTCGCGCGCCCATGCCAGCCGCTTCGCGTGCGGTTGGCGCGTGGCGATCCGGAGCGTCTTCTCGCGCATGACCAGCGGCACCGAGTCGTGGAAAACGATGGTCTTGTAAGCGTCGGCTGCGAGGCGGGCCAGTTCCCCGGCGTAGGCGTCCATGGTGATCGCGGGCTTCGGCTGGCTGTAGTCCATCCAGTGCTGGTCGCCGCTGGTGCCCTGCGACATGATGCCGATGAACGCGGGCTTCGAGTCCGTCGCGCCGAGGAGCGGCCCAATCTTCTCCGCAAACAGCCCATAATAATCCGCCGAGACCGCCGCCGCGCCGAAGTAGTGCATCGAGTAGTTGGCGAGCACGGCGATGGCTCGGCCCTCGGGCGATTGCACGGCGAGCAACGTCAGCGCCGGGTCGGACGGCCCCGACGGCCCGATCGCGTCGGGGTCTTGGTGGCCGGGATGCATCATGGCGCGCACGGTCACCTCGCCAAACGGGTCCGTCAGCATCTTGTCGGGGCGCCGGATCCAGACGCGGGTGTGCGTGTGGTTCGGCGCCTGTGCGACCGCCCAACCAACGCGCGCCGGCGCGAGATTCTCCACCGCGTGTTGCAACCCCTCGACGATGCGCGGCAACGCGAACGCTGGGTAGTGCGGGTCGGGAGGCGTGCCGAGCGCCTGCATCAGCGACGGCGCGCTGTGCGTGTGCGTGGCCGAGAGCATGATCCGCTCCGCGCGGATGCCAACGAGGTTTTCCGCGCGCGCTTTCACCTCATCGGCGAACTCGACTGGGATCAGGCAAGTATCAAGCACGCCGAGCGCGACGCGCGCCCGCCCGTCGTCGAGCACGAGCCAGCGCACGTGAAGGCGGTCGTGGACTTTGTTGGCGGTGTTCGCGAGGAAACCGCCGTTGACGATGACGGGGAAGTTCGTCGGCGTGACATCCATCGCAAAGGCGCCGGCGCGAAAGGTCCTGGCCGTCGGCGCCGCGTGGGCCGCCATCCACCCCGCCGGCAGCGCGAGCAGCGCGCCGGCCGCGACAAGCCACCTGCCACAGATCAGCTTCACGGTCGGAAAGACTATCACGGTAACTGTCTTCTGGCTATGGCCGTCAGTCTCAAAAGCTGGCACTGGGGTCTCAGGCTCGCAGCCGTCCGGCTTGTGCCGGGGAGCCGTTCGCGCTACCATGGCCGCCAGCCCATTGCATGACGGTGCTCGTCCACGTTGAAACGATCACGCCGCTCGCCGGGCTGTCGTTCCGGCTGCTGCGCTGGCGCGACAACCTGCGCGAGGTCGAGCAGCTCACCGCCGACGGGCGGGTGGTGTCGTTCGCGGGCGCGGGCGACCAGTGGCATCTGCACCGCGAGATGGAACTGACCTTCATCGAGCGCGGCAGCGGGCTGCGGTTGGTCGGCGACCACATCGCGCGGTTCAGCGGTCCCGAACTGGAACTGGTGGGGCCGCACCTTCCGCACTGCATCCAAGGGCTGCGCCGCTCAACGGGCATCTCGATGCAGTTCCACTGGCCGCTGGACCATCCGCTGCGCGCGCTGCCGGAGTTTGCGTTGCTGGCACCGTTGTGGGAACGCGGGCGCCACGGGCTGCTCTTCGGGCCGGCGGTCTGCAACCGCATCGGGCCCAGACTGCTGGCGATGCCCGGCCTGTCCGCTGCCGGGCGTTTGGGAACGCTCCTGCAGGTCCTGGCGGAACTGGCTGCATTGCCGGCCTCGCAAGTCAGTGTGCTCTCACGGCTGGCCTTCAGCGTGCGGGAGGACGAGCGGCATCAGGAGGGCATCGAACGAGTCATCCGGAGCGTGCTGGAGAAATACACCGAGCCGCTGCCGTTAAGCGGGGTTCTGGAGTTGGCGGGGATGAGCAAGGCGAGTTTTGAGCGGCAGTTCCCGCGCTACACAGGCAGCACGTTCACCGGGTTCTTGAACCGCGTCCGGCTCGACCACGCGCGGCGGCTGTTGCTGGGCAGCAACGAGCCGATCAGCGCCATCGCCTACGCAACGGGCTTCAACCATCTCTCCCATTTCAACCGTCTCTACCGCCGCGTCTATGGCCTGCCGCCCAGCGCCGATCGCGCAGGCCGTTCCGCCGGTCACTTGTCCGCGACGCGGGCGCCGCGCAGCACCAGTGGATCGAAGCGATAGACCGACCCGCCGCCCGCCCACGCGATCCCACGCAACAGCAGCGCGCGAAACCACGGGTCGTCGAACGTCCAGACGTAGTGTCCCAGCACGCACCCGAAGACACGGCCCCGGCCGGTTTCGCAAGTCCAGAACATTGGTTGGGCCGACGTGAGCTTGGTTGCGGCGTCGTTTTCTAGTGACCCCGCCAGCACCGTCACGCGCTTCGCGTCGAGCGTTGTCGTCGGCGGCCAGTAGGTTTCGTCGAGAAATGAAACCTGCTTCGGCAGCCCTTTGCAGATCGGGTGGTCGGTCGCGACAATCTCCACCGGCACCGGCCCGTGACGAAACTGCGTGAAGCCGCCGACGCCCACCAGCGTGGCGACAGCGGGATCAGCCTTGGGTTTGGTCCACGTGGCGGAATGAATGATGACGAACCCGCCGCCACGATCCAGATAGCGTTTGAGCTGCTGTTTCCGTTCGTCATTCCACGCCAGATAGCAGAAGGCAACGATCACGTCGGCGGACGCGAACTGCTCCTCCGTGGGCCAGCCGTGCGCGCAGGTGACCGTCACATTCTCCGCGCCTGCCGCGGCTTTCTCGCGCGCGATGGCGGGGCCAAAGAGATTGATCTGGGAGGCGCCGGAGGCGGCCTTGCCGCCCAGCAACAGCGACCATCGCTCCTGCCAGAGAGGGTAATCGTGCTCGTTGACCCTGTGATCTTTCTTGTCAGCCAGGAGCACGATGCGAAGTCTTGCATGTGTTTCACCTGTCTTTACAAGGGCCGCTTCAAGCTGACTCCGCTTCGGCGGCTCAGGCGGGAGAGGCTCGGCGGCTGTGCCGAAACCGAATGTGAAGACGGCCACGATGGCTGCCGTGGCCCGGCTGGCGAACGTGTTGAAGTTTCTCATCTCGCGGCTTGGGTTGACCGCGCCGAGATAACCGAGGCCGGACTGGATGCCGCCGCACACGACCCTATCGGCCAGCGTGAGGGCCTTGACAATGTCGCCGGACTTGGTGATGCCACCGTCGGCGACGAGGCCGCTGACGTGGTTGAGGATGCGCTCACGGCTTCAGTTCGTTCAACAGTTTCACTGCCGCCGCGACGAGGCGTTCCCCGCAGCCCGGCACCAGCGGGCACGTCGTGGGTTCGTAGTGGCCTTCCTCAAAGGCCCGACGCGTTGGAATGTAAAAATCAATCGCGTTGGCGAGCGACACCACTATTGTGCGGCGGAAGGGTGAGCCGGCCTTGATCGCAGTGCCCAGTTCGTTGAAGATCTCGTGCGGCAGCGTGACCAGCGCGGTGTCGGCATCGAAACGAACCACCTGGATCTCCTGCGGCAACTGGCCACCGTATTGGTCCCAGTATTCCTTGCGGAAAATCTTCGACCACGCGTTCACCGTGGTCAGGAACGGCGCGCCGTTGTGATCAATCGTCTCCATCAGCGTGCGCGCGGCAACGTATTCGGTCTCGGTGACGGGCACCACCGGCGCGCGAATCGTGAGCGAGCGCACGGTGAAAGAACCGGGTTTGATCGGGCTGGCGTAGGGCAGACTTGTCCGCGCCACGTTCGCCATGGCGCGGCCAATGCCCGCCGACGTAACCGGCTCCGAACTGAATGGATTCACCTGGTTCACGTCGCCAGCGCAGCCTTCGCCAAAGATGGAAACGAACTTCGGTCCGAACGCGACGGCGAGATTCGTCTGCAAGTGGCCCGGGAAATCCGCGCTGAACGGCATCCCCCAATAGGCCGTCGTGTGCATCGCGAAGGCGGCCAGCGAGCCGATCCCCTCGTTGGAACCCGTGCGCCGCGCGAGCAGAAACGGGAAGTCTGTGTCCACCGGGCCGGCGGGCCGGAAAATGTTCGTGCTGTCCTTGCTCTGCCAGCCGGTGGTGCCGTCCTTCATCCAATACCGGCGGTTGAACGCCACGCCTTCCAGTCGCGGGATGACGACTTCGAGCGACGCGGGCTGCCGGTTCGACCACGCGGTGGCGATGACTCCCACCCAGCGCTCGACGAGTCGCGCCCGGTAATCAATGGATTCGCGTGGGTCCGTGCCGGCGTTCTCTTTGAGCGCGCGGGCGTGGAGAAAGTTGCGCAGGGGCCCGGTGTACTCCGGCCCGCCGTGCGTGTGCGTGGCAGTGATAACAATGTTCGACACCGGGATGCCCGTAAGCTGGCTGGCGTTGGCCCGGGCGAGATCCGTGAGGTCGCGCGACACCGAGCAAAGGTCATTGCCGACGAACGCGAATGAGGTCGCGCCCTCCTCGACCACCATCGCCTTTGTCATTAGCGGATCGTGAACGCCGGTGCTGATCAACTCGGTGTAATTGCCCGCGCGCCGCCAACCGACCGGCGGCGTGATGTCCGCGGAGGCGAAGCCGGCCTTGAATTCCGCCGCGCCGACCGAACCGGCCAGCATGAGCCTCACAAGGAGGCAGGAGCTGGAAAGGAAACCACCGGAAACTGCTTTTCGGAGTTGGGTTGATGGCAGCAGTTCGGTTTTCGGGGTGGCTGGATTCATGGCAACTCCTTCTGTTTGCGTCTTCCTGACGACCCAATGTTTCATGTTCACCTCTTTACAATGCCCCCAACAGCCAGCGGCAGTTGATGACTTTCTCCACGAGGTCGTGCGGGGTGTAGTAATACTGGTTCGAGGCCTCGAAGCCGATGCGCGAGTCGCGGCTTTGCAGCGCATGCAGGCGGATGGCGAGTTGTGCCTCCGCATCGCACAAGGCACGCAGCGCGGCGCTGTCCCCCGCATCGCGCGCGACGACGGCGCGGGATTGATTGGCCACGCTGGCGAAGTGTATCGCCGCGGCTTCGGCGAAGAGAAGCTCTTCGGCCAGCGCGGGTGGCGGTGCGGCGACGGCGGCGCGGAGTTTCGCCATTGCGGCCTCGAATCCCGCGGCGACCTTCTCCAACTGGGAGGCGAAGACCTCCGCCGGATAGATCGCGCGCCAGGCGGTCAGATCATCATACGGAATGCCGACCATGCACGCCGCGTAGCCGGTGGGCGCGGGCCACAGCGGATTGGCGGGGCCCATCTGCAGCGGTGCCGAATAGACGCATCCAATGTGGTAGGGGAACTCGCGGAAGGCGGCGCTGCACTCGCGCCAGAAGGTGCCGGCGGCAACGGCATTCGTTTCGCCGTGACGTTTTTGGGCGAGGGTGTCGAGCGTGCCGCCCGAGTTGATCTCGGAGATGGCTTCAATGTTCGGCGAAGGATGGCCGCCGGTCGTCCAGCCGAGCATGATGTCCTTCACCCCGGCATCGCGCAGCGCGGTGGCGTGGCGGGTGATGTTTTCCAGCACGGGCAGATACGGCACGGCGGAGAGTTCCCAGGTGTTGCCGCATTGAATCTTCGCCACCACGCGCAGGCTGCGTTTCTTCGCTGCGGCCCAGTGGCGCAGCGCACGCGGTCCGGGACCGATGGAGCTGATGCTGTATTCGCCGACGGTGGATTTCACGCCGCCGCGCTCGATGGGCAGGCTCCACTCGCTCACGCTCATCAGTTCGACCGTCGCGGGCAGCCGCGCGATGGCGTCCAGCGCCCATTCATCGCTCCAGCCCCAGTCCCAGGCGAGATAGCGCTGCTTGCCACCCGCGGCGCGGATGCCTTCATCAATGGTCGCACTGACTTCGGCGATGACTTCCGCCGGATTGCGGTCTCTGCAACGCGGGCACTTCGCACCCTGGCCATGCGACCAGCAATTGGTGAGATTCTCGGAGGCGGTGATAGTGAAAAAACCGCCCAGAGCCGGCACCGCGCGACAGAGGCCGGTGATGGCATCGCGCAACGCGGCGCGCACCTCGGGCGCACTGGTGCAGACCGCATTGAAATCCTTCTCCTCCACGCCGCGCCAATCGGGATGCTGTTTGAAAACGGGCGACGCTTTCGGCAGAGCGCGCGGCTCATTGAAGTAGAGGAAAATCTTCATCCCATGCCGTGCCGCGCGGGCAACGAGATCACGCAAGGCGGCTCGACGCCGCTCGATATTCGCATCGTTTGCCCAAGGCACCGGCGCGAGATGCCCGAGTTCGACATGCAACCACACCGCATTCTCTCTGGCCGCCGCCAACCGGGCGAGCAGACCATCGGGATACGGATCCAGCGCGGGGTCGAGCAGCGGATCGCCGCACAAGGCGAAGTAGGAGTAACCCATGCGCAGCGGTGCCTGCTCATCAACTGATACCGGCTTCGACGGGGACGCGAGTGGTGACTTCAACTTCTCGATGAAGGAGAACAGCGGCTCTTTCCCCTCCAACTCACCCTTGGGGAACTGCTCGCGCACGATACGGGCGATTTCCCTGGCGCGCGTGGTCTCCGCCGCCGTTGGCGCGGCCCAGCGCAGTGGCAGACTTTTCGGTTTTAGACTGCCCACTTTGATGAAAAAGAAATCGTCCTCGCGCAGCGTGTAGGCGAGTTGCTCCGCCGTCCAGCCGAGCAGCGTGAGAATCTGATCGTAGGGCAGCAGATGCCAGTTGCGCCGGATGATGGTCAGGTGTGCGCGCCGCCGCTGCGCATCGCTCAGGCCGCGCGGCGGCTCCAGCCCCATGCTGCGCCCGAGGCCCGCGAGATCATCCGGCCTGGCTCCCACCACAGCGGCCATGCGCTCCAGCGGCACGAGCGCCCAGTTCCGCCAGACAAACGCGTGCAGGCGACTCGGAAACCAAGCGGCATCCAACGGCGCGGGCGCACCGCCCATCGGCAGAATTGGTGACGCAGCTTCCGCGAAGAGCGGCCACGACAGGAATGGCAGCGCGGTGAGACCAAGGGATGTGTGAGCGAGGAAGTCGCGGCGTGAGGTGGTGATATTCACGGGATGGAGTTGGATGAGAGGTTGATCATGTCCTTGTCGATTCTCACTGTGCCAGTGGCGCTCCGGAGGTGATGGTGGTGATTCGCACGCGCGGGTTCACACCCGGCGATGGTTCGCAGTCGAAACGGAGTTGGTTGGCACCCGCTGTGAGTATCGGTGCCGCACCCTCGATCTTCACGTCTTGGAGAAAGGCACCATCCGGGCCGAAGACTTTGCAGTCGGTGGCGGAATTGAACTCCAGGTAGCTGCCGCTCTCCATTTCCACCAGCACCTCGCCCTGTCCGTCGCCATGCACCCACACGCCCAGCGCCCGGTCGCCACCGAGATTCAGTGGTGGCGTGAAGGTCTTGCCCAAGCTGGCCCAGGTGGCGGCGCGTTCGGGCCGGCTGTTGGTGGCCGTAACGCATCCGCTCGCCGCGCCGGCCTTCACGAAGTTGGTGGAAGACTCAAGTGTCGCCTTCACTCCATTCGCCTGAGCGCGGTCGGGGAATTCTTTCGCGTCGGTGAACCCCGCCACCGTGATGGCGTTGGTGGCGTCGTAAGGCTCAGCCGACAGCAAGACCTCCAGACGCACGCGCAGCGGTTGCGCGGCAAACGCGTTCGTCATTGTCCACCTCGCCGTCCAATCGTCGAGGCTTTCGACCTTGTGCTTCGCGTAGCGCGCGGGCCGGAGCTGCCATTTGCCGTCGGGCGACTGATCGAGCGTGAATTCATCCCCGGGCACGCGGAGCCGGGCCTTCACCGATTCCGGAAAGTACTTTGCATGACGCAATGCCTCGTATTGCCGCGTGATGCCGCCGAGCCGTTGGAGTGCGGGATTCTTTGCGAAACTCGCCGGGTCCACGCCCATGAGCGAGATGCCGACGTCGTTGCCGATCGCTTTGCCGCAAAGATACTCCATGTCATCCGCGAACGTCGGCTCGCCTTGCGGCCCGGTCCACGCCGTCGCCGCTGACCGAGAGCACCTCGACCATGACGCTGTGCTTCGCGGCGACCACCCGGAGCGTGGCACTGACGCCGGCCCCGGCGAATTCGAGAACCAGCCGACCATCGGTCAACGCGGCCGTCGTGGCGGCGAAGAACTTCCCGGCCTTCTTCACGCGCGCGAGCGCGGTGCCGGGATTCGGGGCGCAGTAATTGGCGCCGGAGGATTTGTCGGTGAACTCGAGGGTGTGCGCGTTGGCACCGACTGCCAGGCGCAGCGAATCGCTCTCGACGGTGAGGGCTGGCGTCTCAACGATCTTCACCGAGGTCGGCTCCGCAGCCGCTCCGCAAACCGAGCCGACACACAGCAGAGCCAGCGCCATCTCATGTGGCTTGATCATCTTCGTCAACTGATATGCGCGAAACGAATGCACGAAGCGGAAATTTCATCGTGCGCGTTTCACCTCGGAGTGAAACAACTCACGCGCCAGATCGAACGCGCGGCTGCCGGCTTTTTTGTCGAGGCAATATGTCACCACCGCGTCGCATTTGCCGTCGCGCTGCGCTTGCAGGCACATCCGCAGCAATTCGGCCACGCGCTCGGGGGTCGCGGGTTCGCCGTGACGCCGTTTGAATTCTGAAAGATCGGCGGCGGTCATCACGACGAATGGGACGTGAAACTTCCGTCCGCCCGGCTTGATTGCGTTGCCGAAGCCCGCCTCGCCCGCGCCGCGCCGGTCCACCCGCCACTTTTGGGGCGCGGCCAGATCCGCGGTCAGGCGTAGGCCGTCCGTCCGCAAATTGGCGACGCGCCAGCGGACGCCGAAGTTGCTGACGCCCTGTTTGTCCAACAACCGGAAGCTCACCGTCACCTCCGGCTTGCCGCGCGCCTGCTCCGTCACGTCCACGTCCACGCTCTGCCAACCAGCATTCCCACCCGCCACGTCCGCCTCCCAGACGACCGCGCCATCCACCAGCAGTTGTTTGAAATGATAGCCGGCGGTGGGGCCGGGGAAGTCGTCACGTTCGCGGAAACTGACGATCTGCCGCCCACCGGCCGTCACTTTCGCCGATTGCTCCGCCGCAACGAAGTCGCCCGCCTGCGATGACGTGGCGGCAGGGAAGGCGAGTTCGCCTGGGACCGTGACGCCGGCGTCATTGAGGAACGCCCAAGCGTCGTTGATTTCTTCGCGGTCCTGCGGGTAGGCGACCACCACGCCGTCAATCGCCTCGCGATATTCCTCCACGAAGCCGCGCCGGATTTCGTCGAAATACATCAGCGGCAGGAATGCGAGCCGCGGATTGACGCCGTGCGCGCGCGCCTGCATCTCGCGGACGTAGGCGGGTGTGAAGAACTTCCGGTTGGCGTAGAAATCATCAATCACCCAGCCGCTCAGGTTCGTGTGCTGCAATGATAGCCGGGCGATCTCCTCGGCCCAGCGGTGGTAATCCAGCCGGAACGGCTCGGAATACCCGCCGTCGGGGTTCGGCGGGCTTTCCGTGGGCGGAACGAGATAGACCCAGACTTGCAAGCCGGCTTCCGCCGCCTTCGGCAGGAATAATTTCAGGTCGTCCCAATCCGTGGGCGCGTGCCAGACGAGCCAGTAGTAGGTCGTGACGCCCAGTTCCCGCAATCGCTTCACCATCGCGTCGACGTCCACCCGGCCGTCACTGCGCCGAAGCTCCGCATCGTAATCCGCCGAGGTGAGGTGCAGGGCGCTGGAGTGAGCGTCACCCGCAAAGGCTGACGCGCTAGACCATGCCGCGAGGACCAGTGAGCACCAGCGGTTGGCGAATCGGAGACGGGAGGTGGAAGTGTCCGTTTTTGTTCTCATCTGCTTTCTGTTTTTCTTGCCGGCGACGGCAGGTGTGGAGTTGAACTGATAAGAAGTTGTTTTTTCACCGGAACATCTGGTGAACATTCAGCCTGCGGACTTCAGCCTTTGCCCAGTTCCTTGCGGTGCGCCCAAACTTTCTCGAACGCTTTGGCATACTGGTCCACCAGTTCCGGCACTTCAGAGGTGAACATGGGCAGCGCGATCGCGGTGCGGTTGGCTTGTTCGGAGCCGGGCAACTCCGCGATGACCGGCGTGTGGTGCCACCATTGTGCCTCGGCATACAACGGCAGCTTGTGCTGCAGGGTGTAGCTGTTCGCCTTGGCTTGGACACCTTCCGCCTGCAAGGCCTTGACACACGCTTCCCGCGACATGCCCGCTTGCGCTTCGTCAAGGAACAGCATGTTGTGGGCATAGTAGATGCGTTTCATGTCCGGTCGTGCGGCTTGCTCGTAGAGACCCGGCAAGTGCCCAATGCGGTCGTTGAGCAGGCGCACCTGCGCCG
>Ga0315274_10001207_pt1 | contig 40133 bp, 51 predicted proteins | sample YL17G02_20_MG_FD_203700 | JGI IMG/M metagenome (GOLD analysis project Ga0315274, IMG submission 203700) | Sediment microbial communities from Yellowstone Lake, YNP, Wyoming, USA - YL17G02_20 | ecosystem: Environmental > Aquatic > Freshwater > Lake > Sediment | place: USA: Wyoming | collected...
CAAGAGATAGGTAACTTTCTGCGGGCAAACGCAAACTTTGACAAGGTTGAGTTTTTTTTAAACACACTCGACCAACGCGGAAGAGGCATGGACGGTTTGTATCTTACTGTGCTTGGAACATGCGCGGACAGTGCGGACTGCGGGCAAGTTGGGAGAGGAAATAGAGTTAACGGTGTGATATCACTGAATCGTCCCGCTGGCTCTGAGGCTGCGGCTGGGAAAAATCCTGTAAGCCACGTCGGAAAAATCTACAATCTGCTATCATTCAAAATCGCAAAAGAAATATATGATAACGTATCTGGATTAAAGGAAGTTTACGTGTGGTTACTGAGCCAAATTGGTAGAAGGATTGACGATCCTAATGTTGCAGCAGCGCAAGTTGTTTTGGAGGATGGCACATCGATCCACACAATAAAACCGCAAATAGAAGAGGTTATGGCCAAAGAATTTGAAAGAATAAATGAGTTTACAATGGCTCTGGCAAAGGGAAAAATTTCTGTCTGTTGAATTTGAAATTTATTTTGCAGTTTTTTTATTTTTTATTTCAAGCGAATTATTTTTGAGGGATTAAACCCTGTGACTCTGGGTTAAAATTAAGTGGACAACTCCATGTGTTTGTTTTTAATCCTTTCTCAATTACGATTGATTATCGGCAACATATACAAGATATGATTGGGGTGTTTGTATGGTCATCCAGAAAGTGAAAGTATAGTGGATTCATCCCAAATTAGTATGTATTTGGTACAATCCAACACATAGAATAGACTATGCAAAACTTGTGTAGGAATAGTTCAATCGATCGGCGACTCAAAGGGTTTTCCATAGTCTATCAATAACTCATTGTTTCCAATATAAAAAAGGTTTTCTATAGTTCTAAATACATTTCACTTTATATCATTTTTTTCTGAAAATTTTTTTCTACTAGGTAGGAAATACATTTTTTAAATAAATCATAGCACAATAATAAAAATATGGGGAAAACCAAAAACATTGGGATAGTCCTTGGATTGGTCGGATTTCTGTTGCTGTTCTCGCCATTCATAACAAGCATAACAGGTTTCTTCATCTCTCCATCTGTAAGATCATTGGATGACTTAACTGGAGCATCGTATATCTATTACATTAGCATAGGATTCGCACTTGCAGTTTTGGGATTGATTCTATACAGATACGGTAGCGAACGCAGAACTGTGTTATAGCTGACTTGATTTAATTTTAATGCCACAAAAACAAAATTTTATTATGAGCATGTTGAGAAAATTGGGTGGTGGAATCGGAAGCATTGTTTTCTCTTTTGCCCTAGGTTTCTTAATCCTCAATTTAGGTATGGCCGAGCTTACAACCTACAACACACTCAAACCAATTTTCGCGAGTATCGCTGCATCGCAATTTGAAAAGAATTTTGAAGGCGAAAAGATTGAACAAATCCACACTTACCTAACAGCACAATGCGTGGGGAAAGAAAGTGTAGAAATGGATTTGGGAGAAAGTCAGAAAGTGGTGCTGAAATGTTCAGACGTGCTTGTAACAAAAAAAGAAGATTTACCAAAATTATTTTTGAACAAAATTTTTGATAATATTTATTACAAAGAATACAACTGCGATTTTATAAAATGTTTGCAGAACAGTGATCAAAAAGGAATAGCAACGCTCCTAGTCAGCAAAAAAGCCAATGAATTCTTCAATCAAGCAACAATTTACCTAGTTGTAGGTACAGTAGTTGGATTGTTACTCATACTGGCCTCGCTAAAAACGTGGTCAGGCCGGCTCAAAACAATTGGTATAACTTGCGTATCAGTTGGAATATTTTTCTTAGCAATCCCACTACTGAAAAATTATTTCATCCAGCAAGTATCGACTGATGTAAGTGGGCTTGGTGGTGCTCTGGATGTTGTTATGAATATGTTCTATGAAAAATTGCTTATTGTTTTTGTTACGGGTGTTGTGCTCGTTATTGTAGGATTTTTAATTGGCCGCATTCGTAAAAATTAAATTTTTACTAAAAACGCTTCAACTTTGCCTTTTATAGAACTTGAACCAAATGCATCTGTATAATGATGTTTTTTACATTTAGAATACGCCTTAATCACCGAATCTTCAGCATCCACAGCCTCAAAAGAGATTTTTTTAGATTTCAAACCAATATCTCGCAGGTAACTACAAAATTCTTTGGACCTGCCATAATTTGGTTTTGCATAAAATATAACAGACTTTGCCCCAACTTTTTCAGAGAATTTAAGAACACTTTTGTAAACAAATTCTTTCATCTTATCTTGACCGAGAGCCGAATAAACGAATGCCCCGCCCTCCCAAGTATCAACGAATAGTGCGGGCTCGTTTTCATGAATTCCGGCATAAATAAAAACAATTGAAACTGGATCGTGCAAACCTTGAACATAATATTGAAGCAGGGTGGTTTTAGGATCCATCATAAATAATGGCATTTCACCCTTTTCACCTTCCGGCAAGAACAGGCAGCAGTGTAGTTTTTCACTGTCGTAAAGGTCTTCTGGGATTCTTCTCTTCCAAACTTTTGCAATTACTTTTGCACCTCTAAATGTTGCAATGCCTCCATATAAAAGAACTTTTTCAAGAGAGCTAATGTCATTTAAAATTTCATTCACAGATCTAGGAATCCTTTTCCCAGAATATGATTTTTGAATGAGTTCTTTTAATTCTTTTAAAAGTTTTTGGGCGGCATTTTTATCCTGATTCATTGCATCGAAATAATGGCTTTTAATTTTCTTGAAAATTGAACCTGGGGTCATTTTTGGGACGCCTATTTTAGGTAAAGTTTTGTTCTTTTTGCTACCAACAATTTTTATTACTATTAACTTCAGTGCATTGCTCCAATTTTCAGAGAAATGACCATCAACTCTCTTTTGCATTATCACTTTGCCGCTCGAAACATACAAATCTGTGTCAAACCCCAATTCTTTCATTTTTTTGAGTGTATTTTTAGTAATCTCATCATTGACCAACCATTTTCCAACATTTTTGAATTCTTTACATTTTTGAAACAGAAATTCAGCATTTTCATCCCTTTTCATGTCCTCAACAAATTTTATCGCGCATTTTAGCAAAGAGATATTGTCCAAACATTTTATTTTATTCAAATCGACCTCAACACGTCTTGAAAGCTCTTTAATGCCTTTGGTGACTAGAATCTCTGCATACTCGTCCTTATTTTTATTTACTATGTCTCTAAGGATTGAAAAGAGTTCTATTTTATTTTCTAAAAATAATTTTTTATTACTTATTTTATCGGCGTAAAAATCAAATTTCTCCAAACCAGACTCTTTAACATTAATAATCGAAAAAATGTCATTTTTGATTTTTATATTACCATTTCCATTCAACTCTTCGGCGAAATTAAGAAGTTTTGAAACATGACCGTTGTTTACCCAATTTATATATTTTTGAACTGTCTCTTTATTCAAATACTCTTCAATTTTCCAAATTATATTGTTAAAAACTTCGTTTGAAACATCACCATGATATTTTAATATCGTCTCAATAACACTTTTCATCAAGAAGCATTCTATTGCATTTCTCACAGAATCAGAGTCTTTTCTTTGTTCTGCAACCCATTTCAAACTCTCAAAAACTTCTACTGCTGTCTTCAAATTAAATTTAGAATCAATTCCCGCATATTTTTTCACAGTATCTATAATAATCTCTTTCAATTCATTGTCCTTCGTCAGGTGCAAAATTTCGTTTATGCCTTCATCGAAATCATTAGGTGAATCAAAATTCATAACAACATTTATAAAATATTTGGTTTTTCCAGTAGATAAATTTATTTTTATAGGAAAAAATAATTTTTTTCAAATTAAACCAAAATTTTTATTCAAAAAAAGATTTCTTTGATAAGAATTTTATCCAATATATTTCAAATCTTTTTCATGCTCTTCTTGTATCTTTATGTATTTTTCATACTGTTTTAGAGCGTAATCCTCAATTTTTTTGAATTTCTCTTTTTCTTTAGTCATTTTTTTATTTTTCATATTTTTCTGTTTCTTTTTAGCTTTCTTCTTCTTTCCCATACAATTCACACTACAATAAATGATAATACTTGTCAAATATAAATATGATGCACAAGATTGTTGCCTGTCTGTTTGTAGTTATTGTGATCAGTGGTTGTACAACTCAAACTCCTAGTGAAGATAAAAGTAAAAATGATGTAGAAAAGGTCAAAATATTATGCATACAAAAATGTATTGGTGTAATTGATGCCGGACAAGATTTGAATAATGGACCGTGTTTGTCGAATGAGATAGCTCCTGATTGGGTATGCGACGTAGTTCATAATCCTAGGCAGAATGTAGATAATGATCTAGCTAATCAATGCTCGGCTTGGGGCAAAACTGCAAATCATTTTATAGAAGTCGACACCAACTGTAATTTTATCAGAGCTTACTAATTTTTTTAAAAAATAAACTAAAATCCAATAATTCTATGCTGCTTGTACCTACGTTTAGCTTGCTGCCTCAAATAAAATCCAAACAGCAGTCCAATCACCAAACCAGCAAGATGCGCCTCATGACCAATGTTGTCAGCAGGAGTGAACAAACCAAATATGTCACCCAGCGCCCACAGCACAGCAACAAACAAAAGCGGCATGGGCACCATTCCCCAAACATAAACAACCATAAATGGCAGCAGCACAACCAATGCACCCATTAGTCCATAAATGGCACCAGACGCACCCAGTCCTATCGTAGCAGAACCAGGCGTGAGAAGCATGTAACTAATATTGCCAACTATTCCAGCCAAAAAAAATATCAGTAAGTAATTGCTGCGACCTACTCTGTTTTCCAAAAAAATACCAAACATAAACAACACAAACATGTTCACAAACAAATGGCTGACACCGCCGTGAAGAAAAATCGCTGTTATAAATGACCAGGGCCTCTCTACAGCATACTTGGGTATAAAACCGAAATTAACATCTATTGCTGGATATAGCAAAACCTGCAAAACAAAAATCGCCACACACGCTGCAATTAGAATAAAAGTAGTTGGCGGTCCACTCTGCCTCTTACGCGGCGCAATGTTGTAATCAAACATAAACAAAATTACATCCAAAAATATTTATTTGTTTTACACAACTGTAAAGTTTGCTGGCAACGAGCCGAGATTTACATACTCTTCAGCCACATGTATAACAGGATCAAGATAATAGCCAGTTGGATTCTCTATAGTTGCTGCTTCTTTACCAACACTTTGTGGTATATCTACATCCAACGTCAGCGCAAGAGTCTTATCTTTAGCAACAATGAACTCATGTGTCGCGTTTATAATTCCACTAGGAACATATACATCATAAGTTCTATTGAAAATATTGAAATCAAGGGAGTAAACTTTTATAGACAGAGAGTTCACATGCAACCTAACTTGATCGTATTTACCAAAATTCAGTCTGCCTCTGCCAATCGCAGCAACTTTGTCAGTGAATGTCACTAGATCGAAAGTTTTGTTTTTATCATCAATAGTAAACCAATCGCCGCTCACACCACGCACCTCGACCTTGTCCACACCCAAATTGAACTCAGTGGCAAGCCCGACAGCAGGAATTTTTTGTCCCACTGCATCTCTCAACACATCCATTCCAATTGCCACCTCACCCATACCGATAGATACGATGGTGGTTGTAGTTGTTGCGGCTAAAGCAGCTTGGCATTCACTCAAAGTAGCAAACGTCATCAGTCCTTTGTACATGAACAACCCGCAAAACTGTTTATAGCCACATGTTCTGGTAGTATCGTCAAACCAATAATAATTGTTGCATCCACTGCCAGCTTGTGTAGTGGTTGTTGTAGTTGTAACTTGGTCTTGTGGATTTGAATAAATTGAGGTAAATATCGGCGCGACTGCCACAACAAAAATTATTCCAACAGCAATTTTAATTAGATTTGTTTTAGATAAAAAATCTATTTTTGGTTTGTACTTGTATTTGAAAGCCAATGCCATCAACCTTAAAATTCTTTTGGTTTCCTAAGTATTTTTACATAACATCTGCGGCAGTAATAACTTGTTTTGTCCGAGCCAGATGCAGAGAATTGATGGATTTTAAAAACTTCCTGCATCTTTGCTCCGCAAGAGTCGCAAGACCTTATCAAACCGCGTATACGTCTAACTATCGCATGTATCGGCGCTTTCTTTAATTTTGGTTTCACAGCTTGCAATTTTTTTATTTTTTTCAGCATACGCAGCATCCTTATAATAATTAATTGTTTGGGGGTATTCAAATAATTAGCACTACTATGTTATTTTTATGGAAAAGGAAATTTTAGAAAAATACAAAAGGTCTGAGAGCATTTCCACAGCAGCAATCGAGCTGGCGAAAAAAATCGTAGTGGAAGACGCCAAAGTCCTAGATATAGCAGAATCTGTAGAAAAAAAAATTGTTGAATTGGGCGGAGGCTGCGCATTTCCAGTCAACATTTCTATAAACGAAGATGCAGCACACTACACTCCTGACATAAATGACTCGCTCAAACTGAAGGCAGATGATTTGGTAAAGATTGATGTTGGTGTGCATGTTGATGGTTACATATGGGATCGTGCCTTTAGCGTTTGCATAGGCAGCAAATCCCATCCCCTTATAAAAATCTCTGAGCGAGCTCTGCAAGAAGCAATAAAAATGATAAAACCAGGCATGAAAGTTTTTGAAATTTCGGAAGTAGTAGAAAACACAATCGTGTCAGAGGGGTTCAATCCTATTCATAACTTGTGCGGCCATGGCTTGGAGCAGTACAATCAGCACGCGCCGCCAACAATCCCCAACGGCAGAAACACGATAAAAGACGAAATTGAAGCTGGCCAGGTAATAGCAATGGAAGTTTTCACAACAGACGGAGCAGGATTGGTAACAGAATCCTCTCCAACTTTAATCTACAGATTCAGACAAACCAAACCAGTAAGAATGATAGAGGCAAGAAAAATACTAGATACTGCAGAAAAAAAATTCAACATGCTGCCATTCGCCAAGCGTTGGTTGGTTGGGATTGCTTCACCAGTAAAAATAGATATGGCACTGAAGCAGCTTATGGAAGTTGACGCATTAACAGAATATCCGATACTCAAAGAAGAGTCTAATGCTAAAGTCGCACAAACAGAAGAGACAATAATTGTACAGTGAAAAAAATTTTATCTGAATCGTTTGCGGCCAAAACCAGGTATTTCATTTCCAAATATTCCGACAGGAGCTTTCTCAAATCCCTTTCTTGTTAGCCTACCTTCGCTTGTTATGAATTTTTTGAATACCAGCCAATCCAAACTTGACTTGACAACATGTGTGTCTACATTAAGAATTTCTGAAATATCTTGTGGGTCGCGAATCTTTGATCGTATGCATTCTAGGATTTTTATCTTCAAAATTGAAATCGCCATAATATTTTTTATCTGTGGGTTGCTTTTAAAGCTTGTGTTTGTGTGGGTCGCATTAATTTTATAAAGATAATGTACAAAGATTAAGTAATTAGAAATGGGATAGTTCAAAAAAATCGGAGGTGTAATGATGGCGTACTCGCATAAAAATTCAAGAGGTGTAAATTATTGGTTGCACAGCAGTGGCGGCAGACTGTTTTTCTTTAGTAAAGACCCTAAAGATTCGATAGACTTGCCCGAAACACTGACCGTCATAGAAAATCCACGTACGGGTTTACCGATGGTAAAGAAGAAGTGATAAATTAATATTTTCTGAAAATTTTTTATTTTAATTTTATCATTTCTCTTTTGATTTTTCAGCTGTAGAATTGTTGAAAGTAAATTTCGACAGAGAACCCGCAAGCATATATCCACAATTATTGCATCGGCCATTCGTCAGTTTGAGTATTTTCTTCTTAACCTGCTTCTCGCATTTTGGACATTTTATGTGAACAAGATTCATACAACCAACAAACCAACCTTTCAGTCTAATTCAACCGACCAATTTTTTTGTTTAGCTGTTTTTATTTTTGTTTTCAGAGCAAATAAAACTTCAAGCATAAATTATCCAGAGTTCTAAAGATTTTTAGAGAAAATGAAAATTAGGGTGCATTTGTTTATAAGCGGCCTAGTGCAGGGTGTTTTTTTCAGAGAAACCGTTAGACAGCAAGCTAAGGCGAACTCAGTAACAGGATGGGTGAAAAATCTCGCAGACGGCCGAGTAGAAGTAGTGATGGAAGGTGAAGAGAGTAATATTGACAAAGTTGTAAAATTTTGCAAGCAAGGCCCAACAGGCGCAAGAGTGTTCAGTGTGGAGGTTGAAAAAGAAAAATTCAAAGGTGAGTTCAATTATTTTGATATTTCATGATTTTACAAAATATGTAACGGAATAGCAATAATGCAAGCTAAACAAAAAAACCTATATTATCGAGGCACGAAAAGATTTTATTTGGAAAACTGTAGGTTATGTAGTGTCCTGGCCATTCTTCTTCAAAGACAATCTCATAATTGGCAACATTAACAGCAACCTATGTATTTGCACGATGTGGTCAAAAAAGGATTTTTCGCAAAAAATTTGAATAAAGAAAAATATTGTGCAATCGGCAATCTTTATACTACTGACGGCATAAGCTACATCATTAAAAACATTCTTGCAAATCCAGTCATTACAAACTTAATAATTTGCGGTCAAGATTTAAACAAGTCTGGAGATGTTTTAAAAAATTTTTTCGAGAATGGTATTGATGAGGAAGGAAAAATAATAGGATGTGACAAATACGTTCATTCAAACATCAGTAAGGCCGCGGCGGATATTGTTAGAAAAAATGTTAAACTGATCGATTTAAGAGGCAAAGAAGGAAAGCTGCATGGGGTTGTGGAAAAAGTTGGGAAGAAAGGTTATCATTTCACCGCTCCTTTGGTTTTGCCAGATGAAAAAAGTCAGATTGAAGAATTAACACCAGAAATAGTAGGGTTTAGAATTGAGGGAAAGTTGCATGAAGCATGGGTCAAAGTTTTGGACATGATCATAAAATATGGTGAGATTAAGCAAACTCAGCATAGCCTGCGGCAAAAGGAAATTTTGGATATTTTATCTGTCATCAAGGACGATTTCTCTTTAAAACCATTTTTTGGATTAAAGCAAGAAGAGTTGGAAAAATATTTCAACTCATTCTTTAGCGACAAGAAAGGAGAGGAAGTCGAATACAGCTACGGGGAAAGACTTTTCAGATATACTTTCAGATGGGTAAATGAAAATTTCAAAGCAGAAATGAATTTTTTCATCAACCAAATAGACAACATAGTAGAGGTACTCAAAGCCACGCCATTCACGCGGCGCGCGTTAGCGAGCCTGTGGAACCCATTTTCAGACATTGCATCAGAAAGTCCACCATGCCTAACTCAAATCAGCTGGTGCATCAAAAGTGGAAAATTGTATCAAACTTGTATATTCAGAAGTCATGATGTGTTTGGAGCGTATTTACTAAATGCCATCGCACTACGAAAGTTGCAGGAAAATGTGGCAGAAAAATTAGGTATAAAATCTGGAGACTTGATCATTCTCTCCCACTCAGCCCATATATACGAAAACAGCTGGAAAAGAGTCGAGAACATTTTAAACAGTGAGCTTAGAAACAAGCAAGTAGAGTTTGAGCAGGACAGAGCAGGTTATTTCAGAATTTGGGTTGACAAAAACAAAAAGGAAATTGTTGCACAGCACCATTTAGCGGATGGAAGGAAAAGTAAGTTTGAATTTAGAGGCAAAGCCGCGTCATTACTTTACAGATTTATTTTAAACGAAAATTTGGTAAGCAGACTCGATCATGCAGCATATTTGGGTAAAGAGCTAGGCAAAGCAGAGATGTGCCTGGTTGAAGAAAAAGATTATGAACAAGATTCTACCTAACTATTGGTAACTATCGGCCTCGGCACATACCTAAGTATCTGAAGGATTGTCAAACTGTGAGAGGTCCATTTTAGTGAGTGTAAAAAATAAGGCGGTAAAAGATTGGATTTTATATGAAATGGAAATTTTTTTTCTTTGTGAGTTGGAAAGGAGAATAAAAGCAGCGTGGACCCAAATCCGACCCTACTTTGCCTTTGTTCAATAAAATTAATATCTCAGGTAGCAATAGAATTAAATATGCGCCAGAGTGTAATATTTTACCAAGAAATCGGAGCATGCCAAAGGTAAAAACATGAGAAAGGACAAAATAACAAACATCATAAAAATAGTGAACTGCCTAAAGCAGGCGGAAGAAGGTTGGTTGTGGATACGGGAAATTGGCCGCAGGTGTGGTTTGCATCATAAAACTGTTTCCAGGCTCATCAATAGTCAGCTATCAATGTTTATCGAAACTCAGAGGTTGGAACCATTCAATGTGGAGATGATCAGGCTAAAACCGGGCAGCGACGTTAACGGTATTTTCCGTTTTCTGTCAACCATGGATAAGCTAAACACCAAACCAAGGGCAGCAAAGATAAAAAAAATTTTAGGTGAAAGCTCGAGTAGTGAGAAAAAAGAGTAGAAAAAAAGTTATTATTGAATAGAAAAAAGCACATTAAATGCGCCGCATATCGATATCATAGGCATATGTTTAAATGCTTGGAAAGCTAAATATAGTAGTACGGTGACTCTTTGGGTAAGTTTAATGGACAATATATGGGAAAGGTTAACGTCCCTTGCAAGGCCTGTCATACTTTGGTCAAAGCTAGAGTAGATGAAAGACTAATTATCTGCCCTAGTTGCCATTCAAAGTGGATGTAAGAGTGATTGGCCGAGTGTTTTGAAGCGATTTAAAGCGATTCAAGCATTGCCAATGTACTTAATCCAGCCCTTGCCGGTATGTGAGAACCTTTCGACGGTATTAGTTCTCCTCATTGTGTTAGAAATAAGGCCTCGTAGTGCCGAGACTGTGATACCTAGCTGCTGCGCAAGATCATCGTAGCTCATTTCTCCAGACCCTTTGACCACTGAAACTAGCTGTTGCATCTTTGGGGACAGTGGAATCTGCTTCTCAATCACTTCTATTCGCCTTGTCAACTCCGTTTTGAATGGTTCAGGAGATGTAGAAGCTATACCGCGCATGCTTTGTAGTGTGTTTTCGATAATTTCAAAGTGTTTTTCCATTTTTTCATCATGTTCTTTCATTATTTCTATCAATTCCGGTGTGTTATCTTCAAACTCAGTCTTAAACCAATCCTTAGAAACCATCTGCAGCTCTATACGATTAAGGGCGCTTTCAATACCTTTTATGGATCTACCAGTATATCCCGCTGCCAAGCCTAGGTGAAAAGAATCTTTTTCAAGTTCTGGTGTGGGTTCTATTTGGTTTGGTAAAGGTCGTGGTTCGTATAATTCATATGATGGTCTAGAAATTTCTTCGCTGATTGGAGCGCTTGAAGCGGGGATTGAAGCGATTGAATCGGTGATTTTAGTGATTGAAGCGTCTTCTTTAGTAAACTCTGGTAGCGATTGAAGCGCTTTAATCGGTGATTGAAGCAGTGATTCAAGCGATTGAATCGCTTCAGCTTCTGACCTACGGCGCATTAGGCGAAATAAAAATTGTTTTAAACCCATAATAATAAATTGGTTAAGCTAATATAAAAGTTTGATCCCACCATTTATACTCACTTTTCTATTTTTTATGAGAAATACTCACTATCCTCGCCACTTCTATTTTCTCTCACTTTTCCTAGTCAGATATGTCAAAATATATTCGTTTTACCATTTTCTCAACAAACTCTCACTTCTGATTTTAACCCTATTTTTTCTCTTAATCACCAAGTGCGCCATACCTCTAGTTTAGCCCCTAAACCAACTTAACTCTCACTCCGACTTTTCGATCCCTAATCATCATTTCAATATATATAAAATATAACACATGTTAAATTGAAAATATAGTTTAAAGAATATTATTTTACAATATATAATATAATAAAAAATAATACAAATTATATATTATATTTATTATAATATAATGATATATATAAAATAGTGTAATTAGATGCCATTAAAGTCAAATAAATATCATATATTGTATAATTGTTGATATTTTAATTTAAAAGTTAAAAATAAGCTGAAATAATCAAATTAAAGATTAAATAAGTACTAAATTGGGTTAGTTTTGATATTTAATATTGTCATAAAAAATATATTTTTTAGTGTATAGTTAAATTTTTAGTTTTGCACACTAATTGCTCAGTCTATATTTAATGCTTGGCGCAGATAGTTAAGGTTTTGGTAAAATATTTATCGTTTAACATAGATAATTCAATAGATAAGATGACCGATCCTGACTACTTACACACTTTGTGATACAACCCTCTAAGAAATCAAGGAAGCGGCAGAGAAATGCCTTCTAATGGTGCTCAATGGCCAGCTATTTGTTGCAAGTTTTATAATGGTAGAATCGCATCATGCGCATGTATTGCTGTTGCAGAGTTATTACGGTATCTATTAAAATAATCAACTAATAGCGCAGTCTAAGCTAAGTAGCGGCGCATTTAAACAATCTCCTTAAGGAAATTACGTATAAGATGCATTACATGAACTTTTTTAAGCTAGATTTTTTAATTATTTTATTCTAATTTTTTTAATAATTCTCTACCAAATCTCCGAATCCTCTCTTTGCTAGGTTATGAGGAATATATTCATCTACACCTCTACACTAAATTCATCTACAAAAACAGAATAGATTCCAAGCGCTCCAGTAGCTAATCCAGCTAAACCTGCAAGTTGGTCATATATGTTAGAACTTGAAGTTAGTATATTGTAACCAGCATTTCCACTATAAAGCTAAAACCAGAGGCGAAAAAAGTTGGGGTAAAACAAGAAGTGGTGTATCAGCCATAGAATAAATAAGCAACTAAAAAGATTTAAAACTATAATTCTGGAAACAATCTAAATTTCAACTCTTTTGTCACAAATAATGTCTCCGTATCCTTAATAATTTTTGAAAATTTTATTTTTATCTCGTTAACAATCTCGTTAAAATGTTGCAGATCTCTAGCATAAATCTCAATAAAGTAATCCCACTTGCCGCTAAAATTCCACACGCTCACAATGAAAGGATGAAATTTGATAAATTTTGTAAATTCGTTAAAATCTTCCTCACTCATATTCCATAATGATATAGCTACATCACCCAAGACTTTATATCCTAACCTAGATTGATCAGGAATTATTGTAAATTGTTTTATTATTTTTGTTCTGACCATATTTTTTATTCTATAATTAACAGAATCGTGTGATATTCTTAGTTTTTTTGCAATCTCCGTAGTCGGCAGCCTGGAGTTTTCAAGCAAGAGTTTTATTATTTTTCTGTCAGTATTGTCGATTTCATAATTTCCGACATTCTTTTTCATAATACAAATATTACGCATTTATATATATAAAATTTCGTATTTTACGCTATTTTTAACAGATAACTATTTATTTTACGGAAACGATACTACTAAGTGGTGATAATATGAGCACAGTGTATAAGGAATCTCAGATATCAAGTTACATTAAAAGTCATGGCATTCTTTCCAGAAGTGAGCCCCAAAATAGATCTCGGACATTCTGGTATATAGGACAACTTGGTAAAGAATTAAATAATCTAAACCTCTCAGAAACTGATTGGAAAATTACTATTGGAATGAGAAATCTGTTTGGTTGGGATATGTAAAAGAGTAAATGATTAAAAATGATTTTACTCGGATTTTTTCACTTTTTTTCTTTCAATGAAACTTTTTCAATTTTATAAATTCCATTATAGTTTTTGTATGATCTTGAAGCTTTCTCTATCTCAATTCTTTTTTTGAAGATGGGGCCATCATATACAAAACTCTCGAATTCTCCACCTTCGCCAGTCAGAGATATTTTGTATTTTTCAGAAATTTTCAGCAGATGATCAAGTGTTTTCTCGTCGATTTGTTTACCTAACCATGACTCATCAAATGGTTGTGAGAAAACACCAACAACAATCGCTTTGAAGCCGCATGAAATGAATTCCATCATATATTTTTTTTGATCAGACTGCCACAACGGATTTATGCATTTCAATCCAAGCTCATCGCAAATTTTTTTAATTCTGCTCGACTGATAAACCGATTGCACTGCTCCAGTTACAACACCTTCGATACCATATCTTCCCTTTGCCAACTCTATTGCCTCGTGCAGCTCTTTCAGCTCCTCTTCCTTCTTGCCCTCTGTATCAATCTCTATAATAGGCAATCCGATTGCCATTGCCTGTATCTCAGCTAGTCCTATATTCGGTGTGTGAAACATGTAGCTCTCTGGATTTTTCGAAAAAATTGTAATCAAGCATGCTACTTCATCCTTCTGCATCGCCTTGTAGCAGGCAAATGTCGAATCCTTTCCGCCTGAAAATAAAACACCAAGTTTCATAAATTCGAATTACGATGAGTATCCTTAAATGTTTGATAAAATTATAATCTAATTATACGAACTCAGCTAAACATTAATTATGATCAGCTTGGAAAATTTGGAAACAGAATTGAAACTGCGTGCATTCTCACCACGAACTATCAAATCATATCTATTCTACAATAAAAAATTTTTAGAATTTATTAAAAAAGAGCCAGAGCAAGTTGCAGAAGACGATATCAAAAAATATATTGTAAGTCTGATGGAAAAAAACATTTCACCAAAAAGTATCATAATGATAAAGGCTGCGCTGAAATTTTTTTACGACGAAGTTTTGAAAAAAAATATTGTAAATATAAAATCACCAAAGGTGTCGAAGAAGCTGCCAGTGGTGTTGACAAAAGAAGAGGTTAAGACACTGATCAATTCTGTGAAAAATGAAAAACATAGATTGATAATTGCGTTGTTGTATTCGTCTGGAGTGAGATTGAGCGAACTGATAAATTTAAAAGTTGGTGATGTCGAACTTGATGAAAAAATTGGTTGGGTAAGGTCTGGTAAAGGCGCGAAGGACAGATTGTTCATCTTACCAAACATGCTTGTCGGTGATTTGAAAAAACATTTCCGCAGTAAAAAAGAAACTGATTTCATCTTTGAAGGTTATAAAGGGCAAATGTCGTCGAGAAATGTGCAAAAAATAGTTTCGTCCGCAGCAAAAAAAGCAGGAATAACTAAGCCAGTGCATGTGCACACACTGCGACATAGCTTCGCAACTCATCTTTTGGAAAGTGGTGAAAACATAAGAAAAATACAAATATTGCTTGGTCACGCTAATTTGAACACAACTCAACTATACACTCAAGTTTCAACAGAAGAATTGAAGAAAATAAAAAACCCCTTCGACAATCTTTAATTCTTAATTATTTTTTGTTTTTCTCAAGTTTGTTTAATTTATCTTTCATTCCCTCAACAATTTTCACAAATTCGTCAATCTTATCCATTGGCAGAACAAATCCCTGCTTAGTCGGCCCTTTATACTTTTGCGAATTCAACCAAACTCTGAAATCTATCCTATCTTCGCCTTTATAATTTACTTTTTTTATAACAAGCACTGCATTTTTTCTTGTCTCAATCTCACCGAGTTTAACATCCTTTTGCTGCCCGCTTTCATCATCTTCTTCAATTTCATTCTCGGGATCTTCAGACATAATTTTCACAGAATTTAGATTTTAAAATTTATTTTATCATTTTTCTTTACTTTTTATCTTGGAAAGTTTCATCAGCACACCTTCTATGGAATGCGCTAGATCTTCTCCATCGCTGGTAAGCTTTACAATTTTAATTCTTCCCTTCTTTTCAAAATCAACCAGTACGAATTCTTTGAAATAATCCAAAAGTTTTACGGTATGTGAATACGTGCAGTCGACCTCTTTTGATAAAATAGTTGCATATTTGGGTCCAGACTTTAAACTTATCAACAATCTAACAGGTTTTTGTCTCAAAAAAAGTTTTGAAATTGTTTTCTCTTTTGGCATTTTTTTCAATCCTATAAAAAATATTCTTTTACCCATATTTATAGTTTCAACATAAGTGTTGCTACATATAGATAAAAGAATACACATGAAAAAATTATTGACAGCAATTAAGAATACAATTTAGTAGTCTATATAGAATACAATATAACAATGATTTTGACATTCTAACAAAAATTCAAGTTATATAAAAATAAATTAACACAAATCCATATAATTAATTGATAAAAATGATTTTACGGCCACCTGCATTTTCAGGAACATTCTACAATTTTGATCCAGAAATGCTGAAAAAACAGATTGATTCTTGTTTCAGGCATAAAATTGGGCCGAAAACAATGAAAAAACAGAATTTGTTTGCTGCCATAGTGCCGCATGCTGGCTATGAATATTCAGGACCAGTTGCTGCATGGGCGTACTCTCGCATGGAGTCAGCCAATTACATAATAATAGGTACAAACCATGGTGGAGCAGGGGCGCCGTTCGCAATAATGAAGGAAGGTATTTGGAAAACTCCGTTAGGCAGTGTGGCGATAAATGCAACCATGGCAGAAAAATTGATGAAAAAGTGCAAGCTGCTGGAGCATGATGTTATTGCCCATCAATCTGAGCATTCTATTGAAGTTCAACTTCCATTTTTACAATTCAGATTCGGCAATGATTTCAACTTTGTACCAATTAGCATACTGAACGAATACGCGGATGACATGCTGCTTGACTCGTGCAATCTGCTTGGAAAATCAATAGCAAATGTATTAAGCAGAACGAAGGAGAAATGGATGATTATTGCTGCATCGGATTTTTCCCATTACATACCGCAGACTAAAGCAAAACACATAGATGGAGAAATAATAAAATCTATTCTCAAGCTCGACAACAAAGGAATGTTCGCATTGATTGCTGACAAGCAAGCAGGCGTGTGTGGATATGGGGCAATTGCTGCTGCTGTGGCGGCGGCAAAGGAAATGGGTGCGAAAAAATCCGAGCTGCTAAAATATGCAACTTCTGGCGAAATCACTGGTGATTTAGAATCAGTAGTTGGTTATGCCAGCATTGTGATATAGTAAGTATTAAAAATTAAAAGCTTGAAAAGAATTTCTTAGTAGGGGGGTTTCATTCATTATGAAAGATGTAAAAGATTTGATTTATATGTATGCATTGGCCAATGCGTTTGAATACAACGGTAAAGCTCAGCTACAGGCAATCATAGGCAAGATGATCGCGGACAATCCTGGTGTGCGAGACAAACTAAAAGAAATTGTGCCAGAAATAAAAAACATTGTAAAGGAAGTTAACAGTTGGAGCGCGGCAAAGCAGAAAAAAGAATTGGAAAAATTTGGTGTGGTAAAAAAAGATACTAAAATCAGGGAGGAGAAGAAAGAAGGTGAGCTGCCAGATTTACCAAATGCAGAGAAAGGAAAGGTTGTGATGCGGCTTGCACCATACCCTTCTGGACCGTTGCATATAGGGAATGCAAGGATGGTCATACTCAATGATGAATATGTAAAAAAATATCGCGGCAAACTAATTCTCTTTTTTGACGACACAATCGGCTCAGAGGAAAAAATGATTTTACCAGAAGCATACGAGATGATTGAAGAGAGCTTGAAGTGGTTGGGTGTGAAATGGCACCAAGTGATGTACAAGTCTGACCGTATGGAGACTTGTTACAAGTATGCTGAGGAAATTTTGAAAAGAGATGCAGCGTATGTTTGCACGTGCAGCGAGACTTTGCTCAGGAACAACAGGCGGACTGGGGTTGAGTGCCCTTGTCGCAACAACACAATAGACGTCAACCTGAAATTTTGGAAGATGATGCTGACTGGCGAGATAAAAGAGAGGGAAGCCGCGGTGAGGCTAAAAACAGATATGCACTATCCCAATCCAGCGTTTAGAGACCGTGTGCTGTTACGAGTGGCAGAGCGTGAACATCCTCGCGTCGGCAGAAAATATCGAGTTTGGCCCATGCTAGAATTTTCCTGGGCAATAGATGATTATTTGCTAGGCATCACTCACATACTGCGCGGCAAGCAGCTGGTGATAGAGGATATGATGGAGGAATTCATCTGGCAAGCTTTCGGATGGCAAAAGAAGAGTGAGTTTGTTCACCACGGCATGCTAATCATGGAAGGTGCAAAAATAAGCAAAACTGAATCAAGGAAAAAAATTGCTGCTGGTGAATTGAGTGGGTGGGACGACCCAAGGACTTGGAGCATGCAATCATTCGAAAAACGTGGCATACAGCCAGGAGCAGTGAGAAAATTCATACTGGACCTTGGCATGAGCATGGCAGACGTGGCAATGCCTCTGGAAATTTTTTATGCGGAGAATAGAAAAATCATAGACGCAGAGGCAAACCGTTATTTTGCAGTTTTCGATCCGCTCGAGATTTCTGTGAAAATGAAAACGAAAACCAAAAAGAAAATTGAAAGTGTGGAAGCAAAGTTGCATCCTGATTTTCCAAAGCGCGGCAACAGAAAAATTCCAGTGAACCTCGAAAAAATATTTGTCAACGCAGAAGACTTTAAAAAGTTTCATGGCAAAGAAATTGGATTGATGAATTTGTTTGATGTCAAACTAAAAAAAGACGCGGAGTTTGTTGGCAGCGAGGTAAAGATGGATGTGCAGAAGATACATTGGGTGTCTGAACCCAACATTCCTATAAAGTTAATAATGCCTGATGGTAGTGTAAAATTAGGAATTGGCGAGCCGGACCTTGCAAAAGTCAGGAATGGAGCAATAGTGCAGCTGGTAAGGGTGGGGTTCGCCAGGGTGGGAAAGATTAATAAAGATATAGTTTTATATTATGCTCATAAATAAAGAATAATGGAGATGAAGTGAAGTATGCCAAATGAAAACAAGGGTAGAGTGCCGAAGGAAATTCAAGACAAACTACTGCAAGCTGTTGAGATGGCGAGGAATAGCGGCAAGATCAGAAAGGGTACGAACGAAAGCACAAAGGTTGTGGAAAGGGGTAATGTGCAGCTGCTTGTAATCGCAGAAGATGTAGAGCCAAAGGAAGTTGTGATGCATTTACCTGTTCTATGCGAAGAGAAAAAAATACCATATGCTTATGTTTCGAGCAAGCAAGAGCTCGGACGAGCAGCTGGGATTGACGTTGCATCAGCGGCCATAGCAATAGTTGAAGCTGGCGAAGGCAAGGATTTGATAAAAGAAATTGTCAAGTCACTTGGCGCTAGCCAAGGCTGAGTGTGATTTTATGGCCATGGAAGAATCAGTTCCTGCAGAGATACTACAACTGCTTGGCAGAAGTGGTGTGAGGGGAGTGATGCAAGTCCGATGCAGGGTGCTTGCTGGCCGTGACAAGGGCAAGGTGCTCACGCGAAACGTGATGGGTCCGGTGCGAGTTGGAGACATACTGATGCTGCGCGAAACAGAAATGGAAAGTGTTGGCGGCATGGGAGGGAGATAAGAATGAAGTGCTCGTTCTGCGGCAGCGCGTTAAACCCAGGTAGTGGCAAGATGTTTGTGAAAAACGATGGCACGATTTTTTATTACTGCTCCTCAAAATGCCAGAAAAATATGCAGATGGGTAGAGAGTCTAAAAAGATTAAGTGGGCTCGTAAAAAATAATTTCTACATCCAATAAATTTATTAATTCTTTCAAACGATAGCTACATTATGCAAATCATGGGCCGATAGGTCAACGGTAGACTGCCGCCATGGCATTTCAAAAAACTATACTGGCGGATGTTCCGGGTTCAAATCCCGGTCGGTCCACTCTTTTTATATTTAACATTTGCTTATTGTTTTGATGATTATGAAAAATAATGAATATTATTCAATAGTTAGAAGATTCCTTAATAGCAGTTATCTGATCGATTTGGATGGTGTAGTGGTGAACGAACCTGCAATAAGCAGGTATGTGAGAGCAGACAAAGCAGATTGGTTGGCGTACAAAACAAATATGAGAGCCCATTCGTTAAGAGTCAGTGCTCTGTGTTATACTGCATCTAAATTTTTGAAAAAGATTGGATTAAATGTTGATGTAAAGAAATGTACAGAAGCTGGGGCTTTGCATGATTCTGGAAAGACTATACTTCCGCGTGAGGAGGAAGAGGATTTCTCTAAATGGGGTGATCATGTTAGAAGGAGTGTTCATATAGCAAGAGTGGATTTTAAAGAAGACGAAAGGGTTTGCAATATGATCTGGAAACATCAATTTCCATTTCCACCCCCACCATATCTTCCTAATTCAATGCCTACAACAATAGAAGAGTGGATTATAAATATATCAGATAAGGTGGAAACCATATTTTTTAGATGGACAGCTATACTAATATCAATGTAAAAATTAAAAAACTCAAATTTTAAAAGCTTAAAAAGACTTCTTGATATTAATTATAGTTATTATAATTGATTGATAAGTGATAGTATGGCAGGCAAAAAGGCAAAAGACGTAGATGAGGAAAAAGTGAAAGAAAAGAAGAAAGAAGAAGCTAAGGAAGTAGTAGAGAAAAAGCCAGAGCGAAAGGAAGAGAAAAGATTCAAAGAGCTGGTCAGAATTCTCAACACAGACTTGGATGGTACCAGACCAATCATAGTTGGTCTCACATACATCAAAGGCATCAGCAACACAATGAGCAAGGCTGTATGCACGTTGTCTGGCATTGAAACAAAGAGGCGGCTTAGCTCGCTAAAGGAAGATGAAATCGCGAAAATAGAAAAAATAATCAAAGATCCGTTGGCGGCTGGCATGCCGAGATGGATGGTGAACAGAAGGAATGACATAGAAACTGGTAAAGATATGCATTTTTCCGGTTCGGACGTGGATGTTGCAACCCGTTTTGATGTGCAGCGGATGGTTGACCTCAAGACGCATAAAGGAGTTAGGCATATGCTTGGTTTGCCTGTGCGTGGCCAGCGGACACGAAGCTCATTTAGGAAAGGTAGGAGTGTGGGTGTTGTTCGTAAGGCTGTCAGGATGTTGACAGAGGGCAAGAAAGAGGAGAAAAAATAATTCGTGTGGCGTAGGTGTTATTGAATGAGACGATCAAAGAAAAAATACAAGCGGCCATTGAAGATGTGGAACAAGCAGAGAATAGAAACTGAAAAGGTGATTATGAAAAATTTTGGTTTGAGGAGAAAGCATGAGATATGGAATGCTGAGGCGTTACTAAGAAAATTCAGGCGAATGGCGCGAGAGCTCGCAGCAAAAAAAGACAAAGAGATGGAGAAGATTCTTGTCAAAAAAATGATTCATTTGGGAATGCTTGGAGATGGCGCGGACCTTGATGATGTTTTGGGACTGACACTGGAAAACGTACTGGAGCGCAGATTGCAGACAATGATTCTCAGAAAAGGATTTGCAACCACACCAAACCAAGCCAGACAGTTCATAGTGCATGGTCATGTTGTTGTAGACGGCAAAAAAGTTTTATATCCAAGTTACATTGTTGCAAAAAAATTGGAGGATAAAATACAAGTTGACACTGCGCCAGCAACAAAAAAAGTTGCGGTAAAGGATGTCCCGCCAAAAATAGAAAATGCGAGTGGTGAATAGCATGATGACCGAGCAAAGAAGCAAAGAAAAAACCAGAAAAGAAGTTTGGGGGATTGCTTACATTTTTAGCACTGACAACAATACAATGATTCACATAACAGACATAACAGGCTCGGAGACTTTTGCACGATACTCTGGAGGAATGATGACTGACAAAGACAGGGAGCATGGCATGCCATTTCCTGCTATGCAAGCTGCAAGAAAAGCGGGCGAGGATGCGTTGGCAAAAGGCGTAACTGGCATTCATATTCGTGTGCGAGCTCGTGGTGGATCGGGCAGCAAATCACCAGGCAAAGGCGCGCAGCCAGCCATTCGTGCTTTGGCTAGAGCAGGACTACGAATTGGTATGATTGAGGACACAACCCCAATCCCACACGATACAGTCCGACGCAAAGGTGGCCGTAGAGGAAGAAGAGTTTAATCGGAAATCATAAATTAGAAAGTTTAAAATACTTCAAATACAAAAACTAGAGATATTATTAAGTTCGGCGACCACAATTTGTATATTGCAACAAATGGTGAACAGATGGAAATACATGTTTTGGAAAAAAACGACAAGGAAATTAGTTTTAAGGTAGAAGGCATTAGTGCTGCGTATGCGAACAGCTTGCGCAGAATAATGATGTCTGAAGTGCCGACCATGGCAGTTGAATTTGTGGATTTTACAAAAAATGGTTCTGTTGTCAATGATGAACTTTTATCAAACCGCCTGGGTCAAATACCTCTTACATTCGACAAGCGAGCATACAACTTGCCAGATGCCTGCACATGCGAAGGTAAGGGCTGCAGCAAGTGCCAGGTGAGCCTTGTTCTAAAAAAGAAAGGGCCATGCATGGTATACTCGGGTGATTTGAAAACCAGCAGCAAGGATGTGGTTCCAGTATACGACAAGATACCAATTGCCGAATTGTTTGAAGGACAGGAACTTGAATTCGAAGCAATCGCGCAGTTAGGTGAAGGTCGAAAGCATGCAAAGTGGCAGGCAGCAGTGGTTGGTTACAAAAATGTTCCTGATATTGTGGTCAACATAAAAAATTCTAAAGAGTTCGACAAATTTATTAAAATTTGCCCCAAGCATGTGATAAGAATTGAGCGAGATAAGTTAGTAGCTGCGGCTCCACTCGACTGCACGATGTGCATGCAATGTGTAGAGGAAGCGGGCGAGGAAGGAATCAAAGTCGAAGCAATCGAAGATCAGTTTGTTTTTAACGTAGAATCAGTCTGCGGCAGAGATGCTGACGATATTGTGATTGCTGCCTTAGATGCTCTCGAAGAAAGAATCAAAGATTTCAGCAAAGCTCTTGGCAAACTAAAATAAACCCAAGCGTAAATCAAAGCTACCAAATCAAAATAAACTTCTAATCCTATCTTTTTATATATTAAAAAAATTCATAGTATGGAAGCGAGCGGGAGTTGCCTAGCCTGGTCAAAGGCACAAGGCTTAAGTTTGATTACTTAAGCTCTGATAAAAAGATGAGGAAAAATTAAAATCAAAAAGATACCTTGTGGGTTAGTCCCTTCGTGGGTTCAAATCCCACCTCCCGCACTAGGGTTCGACTTCAGTTCTCATCTTTTTATTTGAAACAAAAATGAATCAATTATTATGAAATGGAAGGACTTTTTAAGTCTTTGGACACTTTTACCAACAATTGTTTTATTTCTTATCTTGAATGGAGTATTATTCTATTACACACCCTGTCTTTGTATTCTCAATAGTCCATGCAGCTGTCAATTTTTTATGTGGTGGCGAATCACATTACCAATTGCAATAATATGTTATTTGATACTTTTGGCTGTTAATAAGTTGCGTAGGAATAGACACTAACATTTTAACAAATATTAAAATAATCTCGCACCGTTCCTCAACCAGAGAGCACACCTCCCGCATTTACATTGGATAGAAAATTTTGAAAGAATAAATCTTTTCGTATTCTTTTATAAATTATGAGTTATACAGATCATCTAATAAAAAAATTGGTTGAAGCTGGATATTTGGTGCAATGCACCACTTATCATGAAAAACGTAATCCGAAACTAGCAAATCATGTATCGATTTTTGCTATAATATCACATGGTGAATCGTTCTCTGTGGATAGTTTTTCTTTGTATAAAGACGGTTATGTCGAACAAGACGCATATGCAATGAGACCTCTTACCAAAAAGGTTAGAAAAATAATTCAAAGTTGCAATTTGAAAATAAAAAGAAGAACAAAAAATTAAAAATCAACTTAAAACCAAATTAACAACTTCTTGTATTGATTTAACTTCTGCGACTTCAATTCCGGCAACATGAGTCTTTTCGCCAACCGGCACAAGAAAAATTTTCGCGCCAAAATCCTTGGCTGCCATTGCCTTCTTAGTAATCCCACCAACCTCTCCTATGCTGCCGCCTGGTCTAATCGTGCCTGTGGCTAGAATTTTTGTGTTGATTGTTTTGTTTTTTGCTGCGGCGATGATTGTAGTAGTAATCACTGCTCCAGCCGACGGCCCGTCCATCACAACCAGCTCGCTGCGTTCGTTAATGAAACTCACAGTCACATCCTTTTTTGTAAAATCCACACCAGTGTATGCTTGAGCCACGGCCACTGCAATCCTCACTGAATCCTGCACATCGCTCTGAAGCTCTACATTTTTTATATCCACAGAAATCAGCCCGCTGCCCTTTGTGAGTTTGACCTCAACAGGTATCACCACACCTTCGCCACCAGACACTGCTGTCGCATAATAAGTTTTTATTATCGGCGTCAATGCTTGCACTTCACTCTGCACAAACCCAAGTCTGTTGCTGAGCTCTGTTATCACAATTTTTTTTGTTCGAATGTCCGCGTTGAGCGTGTCAATCATCAGCGTCTTGTTCTGTATTGTCTCGATATTTTTCAGAATCTGTTGCTGCAAATTTTTTATTGCATCCGTATTCTCCAAATCTTTTACGTAAAAATAGTATGTTGTGGCCGAGAGAAAAATCGTGGCGATGCAGAGCACAACAACAAGTCGTCTAACGCGAACCATTGCGACACGCTGCGAATCTGCCTCTTTCATTGATTTGGTTCTGTACTTGTATTTAAACTCTCTAGGCATAAAATATTTTTATCTTTAAACGATTTAATAAGGTTGCAAATAAATCAAAAAACAAGTGTGGTGGCAAAATGGCGCTGGGTGGAGTATGTATGGTTTGTGGTAAATACTCACCAGGCTTGTTTACGTGCGCGGCATGCGGAGCACATGTTTGCCCGCTGTGTGTGATGCCAGGCACGAGATTTTGCAAGCTGTGCAGAGGGATAAAAAAAGTTTAGAATGATGCGAGGTGAAATGAAATGCAGACAGGAGATTTTGTTTATGTGAATTATGTTGGTAGAGTGAAGGATACTAATGAAATCTTTGACACCACTGACGCAGAGGTGGCGAAGAAAGAGAAAATTTATGATGAGAAGGTGCGATACAAGCCAGTGCCGATAATTGTGGATGGTGGATTTGTGATTGTTGGGCTGAACGATGCTGTAAAGAGCATGACAGTTGGCGGAAAAAAAAATATAGAAATTCCTGCGGACAAGGCGTTCGGCAACAGAAACCCTGAGCTCATCAAACTAATTCCAGAGGCGAGATTCAAGAATCAAAATATTGATGCAACACCTGGAGCTTATGTTACTATAAACAAATTGCGGGGGAGGATTATGAGCAATGATGGTGGCCGTGTACGAGTTGATTTCAATCATCCGTTGGCAGGCAAGGCGCTTGTGTATGATTTGGAAATTGTGCGGCAGGCAGCGAAAAACGATGAGAAGGTTAGAGCGGTGTGTTACTATTTTGTGGGCTGCGACGAGGATGACGTCAGCATAGTAGAAGATAAAACAATCTTGGATGTAAAATTCAAAAACAAGTTCGATATGCCGATAGAAGTCAAAGGTAGCATTGCGCAGAATGCGATGAAGTGGCTCACAGGCATTGAAAAAATTAGGTTTATAGACGAATTCGACAAAGGCGACAGCAAAAACAACGACAAAATCGAAAATAAATAGCTTGAAGTAAAATATATTAATCAAGTGTTTCAAATAATTTTATAAAATCCGCGACTGAGGTATGATGAATGGGATTAAAGCAGCTCTCTGAAAGAACATTTGTGCAGCAGCCAAAAACTTCTGAGATAGACGAAGAGTTACGCGAGATTCTTGAAAGCAAAAAAACGCAGATAAAAGTCGTTGGGGCGGGCGGAGCAGGCAACAACACAATCACCAGGCTGATGCAGGTAGGCATCGTGGGCGCGGAGACTGTAGCAATCAACACAGACGCGCAAGACTTGTTGTACACAGACGCGGACAGAAAAGTTTTGATTGGTAGAGAGCTTACTAGTGGACTGGGCGCGGGAGCAAACCCAAGTATTGGAATGGAGGCAGCGAAGGAAAATAAAGAAGAAATCAAGCAAGCACTCAAAGGCGCGGACATGGTTTTTCTGACTTGTGGGTTGGGCGGTGGAACTGGAACGGGCAGCCTACCAGTTATAGGAGATATTGCAAAAAAGATGGGTGCATTAACGGTAACAATTGTTACGCTGCCATTCTCTATGGAAGGCAAGCAGAGATTGGCAAATGCGATGGAAGGTCTGGAAAATTTGGAGAGTGTGTCTGATACTCTAATCATTATACCAAACGACAAGCTGCTTGAGATTGTGCCTGATGTTTCAGTGGCGACAGCGTTCAAAGTTTGCGACGAAGTGCTTGTAAATTCTGTAAAGGGAATTGCCGAGCTTGTCACAAAACCCGGAATTGTAAACCTGGATTTTGCTGACGTGCGAACTGTTATGAGCCAAGGTGGGCTTGCAATGATCGGCATGGGTGAGAGCAATAGTGAGAATAGAGCAGTGGAATCTGTAGAAAAAGCTCTCAACAACCCGCTGCTTACAGTCGGAGTAGATGGAGGTAAAGGAGCTCTGATTAACGTAACAGGTGGGCCGGACATTACAATCCGCGAGTCGCAGCAGATTGTGGAAACAATTTCTAAAAAACTTGCACCAGACGCAAAAATAATTTGGGGCACGCAGATTGCCAAAGAGCTCGGAGACAGCGTGCGCACAATGCTGATAATAACTGGCGTCACCTCACCGCAAATATTTGGCCCAAGCAAATCATGGACAAAAGAAAAACGTAAGGACATAGAAAAAGTGCTTGATTTAGATTTTATCTAGTCAATCTTTTTAGAATATTCTTTTATTGATATCAATAAATTTTTTGTATTGGATCATCAGAAGTTTTTTCATTTTCTCGTTAATCTTTTATAATACCAGTAACCCTGAGATTTGCAAGATAGAAAGATAAATGGGGGCAATATAATCTTGGTGGTGGATTGTGAATGGGACCTCGGCAATATTTTTGAGATAAATCTGGTTGTTTTAGTATTTCTCCAATTTTTCTTAATAACTCTTCACGAGGCATAATTCTAATAAACATAGTAAAAGATTTAAATACTTAGCAGTTGTAGAGTGATTTTATGAAAATCAACATAAAGGAGCGTTTGCAGAGTTACAAGAGAATTTTGCAGATTGCCAAGAAGCCGACAACAGACGAGTACAAAGACACGGCCAGGATTATTGCTATCGGTGTGGCAGTGGTCGGCACCATAGGATTTGCATTGTACATGCTCGCTGTGTTAGCTGGAATATAAGTTCGCGAATTCAATTTGATTTAATAATTTAAAAATTTAAAACTAGTCAAAAATAATTTAAATAACAATTTGAATAAAGTAAAAGATGGTAATCATATGATTTTCACAATAAAAACAGTGGTGGGTAGAGAGAACATTGTGCTAGATGCAATAGCATCGAAAATAAAAACCCAGGGTTTGGCGATCCAAACGCTTGTGCACCCAGAGGAAATCAAAGGCTACATTTTTGTGGAGGGAGACATAAAGGAAGTGGAGAAGGCAGTGCAGATGATACCGCATGTGCGCGGAATAATAAAAAATCCGATCGACATCAACCAGATCCAGCGCTTCCTGCAGCCAAAGACAGTAGAGATTGAGCTTGGTATCGGCGATATTGTTGAAGTCATAGGTGGGCCGTTCAAAGGAGAGAAAGGCAAGGTTGTGAGATATGATAAAACAAAGCGTGAGACTACAATCGAGCTGCTTGAAGTCACGGTGCCAATCCCAGTCACAGTGTCGGTGGAATTTATAAAATTGACAGAGAAGAAAACATAAAACAAAGAATCAAAAAATCAAACTTAAATATTTAACAAATCCTTTTGATATATTACACATAGCATAAAGTGATAACATGCCAGTAGACAAGGACATAATTGACATTTTGATAGATGGTGGTAAAGCATCGCCTGGTCCAGCCATAGCTCCCAAGTTGGCGATTATGAAGTTGAACATACAGGAAATTTTCAAGCAAATCAACGACAAAACAAAAGAATACGCTGGAATGAAAGTGCCGGTCAAGCTGATTGTGGATAAAAAAACGCGCGCGTTCGAAATAGAAATCGGTACGCCGCCAGTAAGCAGCCTGATAAAAAAAGAGCTTGGCATACAAAAAGCAAAGACTGTTGACGATTCAAAGAAAGATGCGACAGCTCCAGCAACTGCAACACCTGCGGCGGAAGTAAAACCAGAGGCGAAAAAAGTTGCAGCTAAAGAAGAAGCGGCAGCAGCAGCCCAACCAGTCGAGGAAATAGTGTTGGGCAGCTTGTCGATTGTGCAGTGTGTGAAAATCGCGAATATGAAAATGGAAAAGATGTTGGCAAAGGATTTGAAGGCAGCGGTCAAACAAGTGGTTGGTACTTGTAAATCAATGCATGGTATACAGGTTGAAGGCAAGAATCCAAATGATGTTATCAAAGAGATTGATGAAGGTAAGTATGATTCGTTGCTGAAATAGAATGAATAAAGAACGAAAAATGAAAAATAAATCTTTTTAAACCTTTGCAAACAAATATGTGATACAAAAGCAACAACCCGTTGTACTGCTTCGGCAGGAGGGAGAAAGAAGATGAAAGACAAAATATTAGCAGCTGTGAAAGAGCTTCGAGAGAAATCTCAGAAGAGAAATTTTCCTCAGACTTTTGATCTCATCGCCAACCTAAAAGAATACGACACAAAAAAACCTGAGAATAAATTCACAGAAGACATAGTGCTGCCGAAGGGACGAGGCAGTGAGCCCAAGATAATTATTTTTGGCGAGAGTGTTAAAGAAAAAGATGTTGGCTGCGAAGTGTTTGACGTTGCTGAAATAAGAAAGTATGCTCAGAATAAAAAAGAAAGCAAGAGGTTGGTCGCAACAACCGACTTTTTCTTATCCGAACCCAAGCTGATGCCTGAGGCTACCAAAGTGTTGGGCCAATTCCTTGGTACGCGTGGTAAAATACCCAAGCTGCTATTGGGCGATGCGAAGAAGGTTGTTGATAATTATAAAAAATCCACACGAGTTAGAATCAAGGACTCACCAGTCATTCAAGCCATAGTTGGCAAGGAAAATATGAAGGACGAGGACATCGCTGACAATGTGGAAGCTGTTGTGAACTTTTTGAAAACCAAATTACCAAAAGGTATGCATAACATTCGCAGACTAATGATCAAACTCACAATGAGCAAGCCAGTAAAAATCGAGTTGGAAGTGAAAGGGAAGAAATAGAGCATTGGAAAAATAAATCGAGATGATAAAAATGGTTAAGGAAGAAAAAAAGCAGCAAGTGGAAAAGTTGAGGCAGCTCATCGAGCAATATCCAGTCATCGGAATAATCGACATGCACAAGCTGCAGAGCAAGCAATTGCAGATCATAAAGAAAAAAATGCGCGGCAAGGCTGTCATCACTCTGACCAAAAAATCAATCCTCACTCATGCGATACACGCAGCGAAAAAGGAAAAAATTTTGGAGCTGGAAAAAATATTGCCGCAGCAGCCGGGAATTGCGTTCACAGAGCTGGGTGGTTTCAATTTTTACGGCACAATAAACAAGATGAAGTCGAGCACGTTCGCGAAAGCAGGAGACATTGCAATCTCGGACATCGTGGTGTCGGAAGGGCCAACCGATCTTCTCCCAGGGCCAGCAATCACCGAGCTCACGCGGGTAGGAATACCAGCTGGTGTTGTTGATGGAAAAATCGCGGTGAAAAAAGAAAAGGTTGTGGTGAAAAAAGGAGATGCAATCTCTGCTGAGCTGTCCGTGGCTCTAAGGAAATTAAAGATTGAGCCGATGGAAGTTGGAATAAATATTGTTGCTATTTTTGAGAATGGAATGATTTACACAAAAGACTCGCTGAGCCTGGTGGGCGAAGGTTACGTAAACAAATTGAAGCAAGCATACACCGAGGCATTAAACTTGTCGGTAGCAGTAGGCTATTTAACAAAACAAAACATTAAATTGTTACTTGTTAAAGCAATCAGAAGTGCTAGAGCAATCGAAGGTAAAATAAAACCAATTGAAGTCGTAGGCGAGAGTGTGACAAAAACAGAAACGACAGAGACGAAAACAAGTGAAGAAAATAAAACAGAAGAAAATCAAAATGAAAATGGAGGTGCGAAGTAATGGAATACGTATATTCAGCATTGCTATTGCACTCAGCTAAGCAAGCCGTGAACGAAGAGAATGTGAAAAAAATATTGCAGGCTGTTAGCATCACTCCAGACCAAGCAAAGGTTAAGGCGTTGATCGCGAGTTTGGAAGGTGTTAACATAGATGAAGTTGTGAAAGAAGCTGCAATGGCTCCAGTTGCTGCAGGTCCAGCTGCTGGTGCAGGTGAAAAGAAGAAAGAAGAGCCAGAGGAAGACGAAGGTAAGAAAGCTGAGGAAGCTGCGGCTGGTTTGAGTGCATTGTTTGGTTAAAATAGAAACAAAAAAGAAATGTAAGTAAAAATAAAACAAAACATTGGTAGAATAGGATTGAAATGAAAAGATTAATCGAACTTGCGCAGAGCATAAAAGACAAGGAATTGAGAGAAAAGGTAGTGTTATTGCTAAAGGATCCAAAACTTTCGCACAAGGATTTCAAAAAATATCCGAGGATGGAATGGGACAAGGCAGCAACATCTTTCGCAGCCAGCGCAATGAGCACACCAGTTGAACGCCACGTGCTCGAGCACACAATCACACTTACCGAACTCTGCATGAAAACCGCAGAGATTATAGAGAAAAATTACAGCATACCATTCAACAGAGACAACCTGCTTGCAGCAGCTCTAGTCCATGATGTGATGCATTTGTACGAATACAAAAGAACCAAAGGCAAACTCGAGCACACAGGAATTATGCTTGATCATTCAATGTTGGGTGTGGCCGAGCTCTATGTACGCGGATTCCCTGAGCAAGTCATACACATAGTAGCCTCACACTTTGGTGAAAACGGACCAACACCACCACGCTGCTTCGAAGCATTGATATTTCATCACCTCGACACTCTGATCGCAGTAACCGAGTATCATATGTACGCAACCAAGCAAGACTCCGAGCCCATGCAGCTTGTACTTTTCGACGAAGAGACGCTCAAGCAAATCACTCAACAAGCAATCTATGGTGAAAAATCTGAAACCAAAAAATCCGATGTCAAATAAAAAATCTGAAAAATTTATTGACAACCTCGTGCAGCCAGCTATTGATTTTATTAAAACCGCGAAATCCTCTCCTCACAAAATCATTATAATCTGTGATGACGACTGCGACGGCATATCCTCGTCAGTGCTAATTGCCAAATGCCTGAAAAAATTCGAGATAATTCCAACCTATGAAAGTCAAGTGAGCGAGAACATCACCAAAAAAATTTCCAGTGAAAAAAATAAAATCAAGTTTGTAATTTTCCTAGACACGGCAGATATTAAGCAAACAATTTTAAACAAAATAAAAACACACGCAAAAGTTTTGATAATAGATCACCATGTTGTGAAAAAATATTCTGGCGCAACCTACGTCAACCCACGCAACGAACAGAGCAAAGTCTACATACCTACAACTTGCATGGCTTATTCAATCTACAAAAAGATTTGCAAAAAAAATGGTGATAAAAAAAATATGTTGTGGTTGGCAGCGGTTGGCGTGCTTGGCGATCATGGTGTGAAAGGATGTATGGAAATTTTTGAAGAATTGAAAAAAGAAAATTATGAGCTGGTAGAAAATGTGAAGACGCGATGTGTGGAGTTTGATGATGACGCGCTGTTTGACAATTCGATAATCGGCATGCTAACAAAAATTGTGGACAGCGGCCGAGTTGTGAGGAGTATCGATGGCACAGAGTTTGTGATAAAAACTTTGCTGCGCACGACCGACTATGAAAAATTTTTGGCTGGCTCTACCAAGCAAACTGAAAAAATTCTTGGCTGGTACTGCGCAACAAAAAAAGAATTGGGCAGGCTGCTCGCGGATTTCGAAAAAAATAAAAAACAGGTCGGCTGCATGCTAATATACGAATTCAAATCAAAACTAAAAATCAAATCAAGTTTCGCAAGCTCACTCGGCGGCAAACACCACGACAAAATCATCGTCATCCTGCAAAAAGAATCAGACCAATACAAAATCAGCATGCGACGCGGCGCAAACATCGACGTGGACTTGGCACAGAAAATCCAGGCAGCACTCAAGGGTATACCCGGAGCAAGTGGTGGCGGGCATCCAGAGGCTGTGGGTGGCAGAATACCCAAGCAATATCTGCAGCAATTCTTAAAAAATCTCGCTTAAAATAGATTTTTCCAAGAAACTGAGCCATTCTAAGTCTGTTTTCACCTAAAATCACCCCTCACCCAGCTCGCTTTTTGCATTCACCGGAAATGACCCCCCGAAAATCGGGTATACCCACCAATCGAAATTCTTGTTTAGGTGAAATGGATGAGATGTTTGCTTTGCAACTCGCACAGGCTGCTAAAATTTATAGATGGATTTGGTGAGCCGAGAGTTTATTGTCATAGTTGCGGCCGCAGCTATCTGGAAACAGTAACTGAAAAAATAAATGACCAGAAAAGTTTGCGAGAGTTTGACTTTACAGGAATAAAGATGCACGTTCCACAGCACTTTGGTGTTTAGCATGATCAACACACAACCCAAAACACAAGAAATGGGTAAAATGTACATGGATGTATTCAGCGATCGCGGGGTCAGAAAAATCCGTGTCAACATAGTCCGCGGAAATGTGATTGGTGGTTTTATCAAGCCGGTTTAGGAGCAGTAGGCCAGAGGGTCATCGGGTATTGCTTTTTCTGCCTGCTCTCCTAACCCTTCTTCTATAATTTTTATCAGGTATTTATCTTTTGTTGTTTTATTAAAATTATGAAATTATGTGAAGTAAATAAAAATTTATTGAATCATGAAATATCGAAATTGAAAAGAATGGGCATAAAGGATTTTTCTAATGTAACTTCTGATTGGTTGTTAATTTTAGACAGACCATACGGAGATGTCTCAGCTAACATGAGACAATATGCGAGAGTTAAAGAGACTTTTGGGCAATATGTCGCAGTAGAAATACCGATTGACAAAATCATTCCTCTTTTAGAAAGAGATTATGTTAAAGATGCTGAAGTTAATCGTGCTAGTGAAACATTATATGCTGCTGGCTAAAACTATTTCATTCTCATTACAACAAACAGATGATGCTTCTCATAAGGATCCAATTCTTTTTTGTCGATGATATCAAATTTTTTTTCCAACTCCTGCAAACACTCTTTGTAGATTTGTTTTGGCTGCATGGTCACGTCAATACTCTGTGACTTGATCGCGATCATCGCGAACCCATTCGGCTTTAAAAATTTCTCGCAATTTCTAATCAAAATTTTTATTTGGTCTGGGTCTGATACGTCTTCGTAAACCACATCAACCTTCTCCGAAATCTGGTTTTGATACGTCTCTGGCTTACGGCCATCCGCGAGTATAGGCACAATGTTGCCGCGAATTTCTGCTACGCGAATCAATTCTCGGAGCACCCTCTCTGCAGGATCCACACCATAGATTATTCCCTCGCGGCCAACAATGTCTGAGAAGTGGCTCGCAGTAGTGCCGCTTGCGATTCCCAAGTACAAAATTTTCATTCCTCTGCGCAGCGGAAATTCTTTCAAACCTTTTTTAATTGCTGCTGCTGGCTTGCTACGATAATGATCCCACACACGATACTCCACTCCTGCTTCCTTGACCAACTCCTCGCCGTAGACTCTCTGGCCAGGAATAAGATTGATCGTGGCAATTTTCTTTTCTATTGAAAAAATTCCTTCAAACTTTTTGTGCGGTTTGACTGTCATAAATAAATATCTCACTTTTGATTATAATATTTAAAGTGTGGATATGGATTTGTTGGATAAAAACTTTATGGGCGATATGAGTTATGATGAGTATCAAAAATATAAGGCTGCGACTGTAAAGGATGTTAAAATTATCAGTGTGAATGAAGTTGTGGAAAAAATTAAGCGTGGCGAAAAGGATTTTTCAAATGTAAGGATCGTGGCTGTGGATTGGAACGGGAGAGACCTGACAGGATTTGATTTCAGCGGATCGAAAATTGAGTTCAGTTTATTTTCTGGATGCAAAATGCGCGGCTGCAATTTTTCAAATGCGTTGATAGACTGGAGCTTTTTTAGTTTAACGGATTTGAGCAACTCCAATTTTAAAAAATCTTTGGTCTGGAACAGTCTTTTTGACAGAGCGATAATTGATAATGCAGATTTTTCCGAGTCTGATATCAGGATGTCGGGCTTTATGGAAACCAACATGTCGTCTGCAAATTTCAGCAATTCGCGGCAGATAAGAGTTCTAACCAGTTGGACTGAGCTAACGGATGCGGATTGGGATGCAGGAATGAAAGTTTTGGCCATGATGAATCTTGCGTGGTCAACAGTTCTGAAATTCAAAAGTTTGGGAAAAGCAGTGTATTCAAAACGAGATAAAATTCTTTCATTCTACGACGCTGCTAGAAAAACAATCCAGTCTTCTGGAAATGCAAATTATTTTCTTGGTGCAGCTGCTCAGGATTCTGCATATTCAGATAAAGCCGCATACTCCGAACATATGACAAAGTATGATAAAATGGAAAAATACGGCCAGAGTATTGGCAAAAAAGGATTAGATAAAAAAATATTTTACAAAAAATAATCTTGAAAATCATTTAGATTTTAAAATTTCTTTAACTTTTTCTTGCAACTCTTTTTTCAGTTTGTCGCCCTTGTATTCTTTCGAGTAATAGTCCAACTTCGATGCTATGCTCAGCTTGGCAGCAAGCGCCCGCGCGATTTTGCCCTGATGCTCGCGTGGTGATTTTTGGATTAGAGGATGGACAAAGATTACTCCGTACTTTGGTGATTTGCCCTTGCCATGCAAATATCTAAACAGAGATTTCTCGCTGCCTATGAGCTGGATTGTGCTCGATGGCATCCTTGCTAATTTGTCAAGCCCGTGTGCCTTCCCAATCAACTTCGCAGCCAGCAGTGGTCCAGCAATGTCTGTGAAATTCGGCGCAACATCCTTCAGCAACCTTTCCAAATATTTTGACATGCTGTCTCTGAGTTTGTACAACGATAAAATCTGTGTGGCCAATGCTCGGACTGTTTGTATGTCATCCTCAGTAAAATCTGCGCCCATACTTTTTTCTGCAAGCTGCTTCAGGTCCATTTCTTCAATCTTACTTCTCGCTCCATATTTTTCTACAATACTCGCATACTTTCCATGGTCCGACACTGCTCTGTCCATCTCTGGAAAATGCAAACCATAAAATTCTCGCAACCTCTCGATCAATATGTTGACCTCTTTGTCAATCTCCTCAATGGCACCATTCGCCTGTATAACAAAATTATCCCGCTCCACTGCTTTTTTGATTCGCACCTTTGTCAGCTCGAGGTTTACCTTTGTCAGCAGCTGGTTGAACTCGACTTGATCTTTGACAATTTTTTTTTCGAGCGCGAGGTTTCGCAGATTGTCTTTTACAAACTGCTCGGCCGCTGTATCGAATTCAAAACTCTTGGCGTCGTGCTTCCTCACAGTGAAAACAAATTTTTTGTAACCCTTGTTCCACAAATCTTTCATCAGCTGCTTCTCCTCATCAATCGTCTCTGTCTCCGCTGCCCTGAGCTTCCTGGCAATCTCCTCTGGATCATTAGGAAATAGTTTAAACAAAATTATCTTGTTCTTCTCGCTCACTGCGAATGAGCCGATGATGGTGGTTACTATGTAGGCCTGCATAGAACTTAATTTGTATTGCATAACTTTAAAAATTCATTCGCACAATAAAATAACATAAATTTGCGTGAAAAATCTACAAAAAAGTGACGAAAAATGGATGGTTTGTTTTGGTTGCTGCTGATACCAGCTGGAATAATTGGCATAGTGATACTTGTTTTCATTTACTACTACAACCGCATACGCGTGCTCTCAAACAGAATTGACAACGCGTGGTCGCAGATCGACGTGCAGCTGAAGAAGAGAGCAGACCTAGTGCCAAATCTGGTCGAGACAGTCATGGGCTACATGAAGCACGAGAAGGACGCAATCAAGATGGTGACTGATGCGAGAGAGAAGATGATGAAAGCAGGCGACAACAGGAGCAAGCTAAAGGCAGACCATGAGTTAGCTGGCGCGCTCAAAACAATTTTCGCACTCGCAGAGAATTATCCGAATCTAAAAGCCAGCGAGAATTTCAAGCTGCTGCAGGAGCAGCTCGAGGGTGTGGAAAGCAAAGTCGCATACTCTAGGCAGTTTTACAATGATTCCGTGCTTGAATTCAACAACTTGATCACAACCATTCCTGGCACTTGGTTCGCTGGCAGCAGAAAAGAGCGCGAGTATTTCGAAATCGGCGAAGAAGAGAGAAAGCCTGTGAAAGTTGAATTTTGAAGCGGATGATTAAAAATTTTTAGAATATATTTCAAATCTTATTTTAATATTTTCTGGTTTAAAATTTAGATGAGTCTCAACACTGCCGACAAAGTAATCTAGTCGTTTCTTAATCTCTTCAAAGCCAATCATAGAGATAGCAATATATTCAAAATTTGTGTTTAGAATATTGACTATATTTTCGCACGATGAATCAATCCTAGATTTGACGGACTCGCCATACAAAGTTTTCATCACTTTTGGATACTGGTATGTATACCATTCACGCAGATATTTGAAATAGTCGAATAAAGATATAATTTTCCTATTTTCTTTAACATCTCTAAGCGCCGATTCTATTTTTGGGCAGTGCTCTTTTAGGCCGTAGTCCCACGATGTGATTGCCTTGAAATCGGGCACGATCTTGTCATTTCTTAAATGGATTCTTAGAAGCGGCCAAACATATCTAATTCTTACTCCATGCTCTAAGATTTGGGTATTAAAAAATTTGATTGGTTTATAGTGTTGTGGTTTAGGAGGAGGACTGAAACCAAAACATCTGACAAAGGCAGATAAAGAACAATATATACTATAATACATTTTAATTATTTTCCAAGCAAAAAATACATTAGAACTCTTTATAGACTCCAGCATTGCACATTCATGGTACCACGAGTTTTCAAAGTTGTCAATTATCTTTTCTATGGTAATATTATCAATTTGCCTTTTTTCTGGTTTTTTTATTAATGAAAATATATTATCAGCTCTTCTGCAAGTATCGGAAAGAATAGTAGATATACTGTCCAAGCCTTCTTCATGTTTTAGGACATCACTAAAAGCTACCATAACATTTAATTATTTCTTTATAAAAAGTATTAAGATAAAAGTTCAGGTTTGAATATTACTCATGACTGTGATTTTAGCAAGCCTTACATGAGTTCTTTAAATGATATTCTTAAATTTTTCAACTTACAAGATTTACTTATGTCAGATAAGCCTGAAGAAATAAAATCAAAAAATAATGAAAATAAAAAATCGAGTCTTCAAGAAATCTTATCAGAATCAAAAGTTGAAGAATTACCATTAGATTTAAGAAACAAGAAGAAAGAAGATAACGAAAACAAATTATATAAAGCAACTTTTTTGCTCGCCGTTTTTACAATGCTTCTTGTTATAGTAACGTTTGGTCAATTATTTTTGAATAATTGGCAATTTCAAACAATTAATAGACCAATTCTTTCTGTCGGAAATATTGTTATTTACGTTGACAACCAAAGTAAAATAATCAATTCTAACTTATATTTGGAAAATAGTGGCAACTTACCCGCAAAATATGAGATTAGTAAATTATCATATTTTGACCAAAATGGCAACGAAAAAATAATTTCTATCGAATTTCCAAGTTCAGTTGTTTTTCCCAAAAGCCAAAATAGATTTATTTATTTTTCTCTACCATACGAGGTTCTAAATAATAGATTTCTAAATTTAACCTTAAGCATCAATTATAGTGGTACAACAGATTCAAACAAAAATTACTTTTATTACGAGAAATTTGGGTTTGATTTGTTGCTTGGTGCTTTTTCAACGATTGATGCTAATGCAAACTAAACAATCATAATCCTCAATTAAAGCACACTATTAAGAGTAATATTAATAATTTAAGATTTAACCATAGTGATATGATATCGGCTCTGTTAAACAAGGTTGAAATCAATGGATTTTTATAGTTTAGCATATTAAAAAATATCATGTTTGATTGTTCCATATTAACAAAGGCATTATACGAAAATTCTGATAAGTTAGTTTTTGACTCTCCAGTCTATTCAGCAATAAGATATGGTTTTTGGCGCGCGGCTAAAGCAAGCATACCTACCTGGTTGACAAATGGTTGCATGCCATTAAGTAGATATGTCAAAACTAAACACCCTGTGGATTTCGGCAAAACGTATAATGGTAAAAGAATTTTGGGAGATCATAAAACATTTGAGGGTTTATTGATTGGTTATTTTAGTGGTGCTGGGGGTGGGCTGATTGTTGATAATGTTATGAATTATGTTGCACAAAACTTAGGTCAAATATTACCTCCTATAAATTCGTTGTATGCTTTAACTGCGCCTTTAACAGTGCAAGCAATGGATATGGTTGAAAGTAGATGGAAAAGAAGCAGAAATTCGGCCGAAGGTGAATTGAGATCGTTGAAAGAAAAAATCATAAATCATATAGCTTGGACAGCTGTTTATCCTTCTCTTTACTGCCTAACACATGAAATATCAGAACCCACCAACGTAGCACTAATCTATGGTTTTTCTCTATTGGCTGGAGGTGTGTTTCATTATTTAACTAATGTTGCGGGGCAAAAACTCTTTGAAAAGACGTTAGCAACTAATCATGATTAAAAATAATTTTTAATGTAGCGCAAAAAATATTTGGGTAAAATACGGGTAACTTTCGGGTATACCTAAATGTTACCTGAATATCACCCGTAAATTATTTTCATCTAGGTTTACTGGCGCCAGGAGTTAATTCCTCCAAGAATTTTTCATGGATTCAACCGTGCCTGTATAATTTTCATACGTGGGGCTGTACAGGGGTATCTTGGAAAGAATCCCCTCATAACCCAGCGCTATAACCTCGCATTTTGGACTTCTCCTGCGGATAGAATCCAAAACCCTTTTCCTCAAGAATTTCCCGGCAGGATCACCGTGCTTTGTCATGGGCAGCCATACCAGGGGCGCCGATAAAGAAATAGGTAGAGGATGCACATCTTTGTTCATAACGTCTTTTTTAAAGTATTCGTCAAATGAAAGCTGCTGCAAGTCTATACAATATCTTGGCTTGATTGCGTACAGCCGCTCATTTACCGCCATCTCCGTGACATGATAGCAAAATTCATCTTCTTCCGGAAGTCTTTTGAGGATTGGTCTATTTCCTTCAACGTACTGCAGCTCTGTCAGTTCATGCGCAAGAATCCCGTTAAAAGCAGAACCTTCCCTTCTCTTCGTCAAAACCCCACCATGTATAAACAAGACAACCCTCCCCCCATCTAATCTGGCACCCCATGTCATGGTACCAGTGCCCGTATATTTCAAACTATCGTCAAAGGACGGCATGACAGGAGACATGTAAAGAAGCAATCTGTTGAAATTCTTCAAGAAGTCAAATTTTGAGCTGCGGGCTTCCGTGAATGTTTCCTCCACCCTGGACTTTATCAGGTCTGTGATTCCAGGATTTTCCAATTCCATGACGTCTGTAATATAGTGAACTGTCACTCCAAACAATTCGGATTTTGGACTAGATTCGAGTCTCGATTCAAATTCATCTTTTGTGATAGTCGGGATTCCTTCATTAAAAATTACATCAAAAGCTTTTTTGTAAGCTCCTGGGTCCAACTTTTTCGTTTTCATACATAATAACTGAGCAGAAAAATATTAATTCTTAAAATTCATCAATCAAAAGCCTTTATAAAATTTTACTTCCAATCAAATAATTAATTAGGAAGAAAATATTTATCTCTTTATATTTTTATACTTGATAGAAAATGCATCTAAGTTTCGTTAGGCGCATATCTAATAAATAGAAAAATTTGAAAACATAAATCCTTTACTCAATAGAAATAATAATATGCCGCGCATTGAAGACAACATAGGTTCTGCTACTGTTCGGAAAAAAGACGGTACTGATGAAACATTCCCAGTCGATATTTTTAATACTGAAAAATTCTTGTATGCAACTCGTCAATTATGCGCTCCTATATACGGCTCTGAGGTCGCAAGATACAGAAGGTTGCTCTTAAGACTACCACCCGAAAAACTAAGACTGAAATATATGGAGTTAGGAAATCGAGTAAATGAGTTTTATGAAAAAGAATTCCCACCATATGGACATGAAGAATCATTAATCACCCGGTTGGAAAATTGGGAATGGGGTATTAATTGTCTTGATCAAAGAGCGGTTGATAAATACCAAAATATTTACAAGGAATGGATAAAAATTTCTGCAGTTGGCAAA